>Ga0207421_10000205_pt1 | contig 73740 bp, 53 predicted proteins | sample SodLakKL_010_SED_4_FD_187542 | JGI IMG/M metagenome (GOLD analysis project Ga0207421, IMG submission 187542) | Alkaline sediment microbial communities from Lake Tanatar, Kulunda Steppe, Russia - 8KL_010_SED (SPAdes) (version 2) | ecosystem: Environmental > Aquatic > Non-marine Saline and... | reverse complement strand
CAGGAACCCAGACCAACCCCCGCGTGGTGGGTTACACCCGCCAGGACCTGAACAACTGGAGCAACCTGGTGGCCCGCATCCTCAGTGCGGGCGGGGTCACTCAGGACGACGTCATTCAGGTGACTTTCGGCTACGGGCTCCTCACGGGAGGGCTCGGCATCCACTATGGGGCTGAACGGGTGGGAGCCTCCGTGCTTCCCACTTCCGTGGGCCGCACGGAACGCCAGATCAAGATCATGCAGGATTTTCGCACAACGGTCATGGCCTCCACTCCCTCCTATGCCCTGGTCATCGCCGATCGCATGGAAAAGCTGCAGATCAACCCCAGGACGCTTTCCCTCAAATACTGCATTTGCGCCGGGGAACCCTGGGCTGAATCCATGCGTCAGGAAATCGAAGAGAGGCTTTTTGTCAAATTCACGGACAACTACGGAGTGAGCGAAGTGATGGGGCCGGGAGTGGCCGGAGAATGTCTGGAGCAAAAAGGCATGCATCTCCAGGAAGATCACTTCCTCTGCGAAATCATCGATCCCCGATCGGGGGAAGTGCTGCCGCCACAGGAAGAGGGGGAACTGGTCATCACCACTCTCACCAAGGAAGCCTTTCCCATGATTCGCTACCGAACGGGAGACGTGTGCCGCATCCTGGAGGAGCCCTGCCCTTGCGGACGAACCTTCCGCCGCATGAGCCCCATACGCGAAAGGTGCGACAGCGTGGTCGTCATGAAGGGCACCAACATCATTCCCGAACGCATCGGGGATGTGCTGGAAGAGCTCAAGGGAGCACGCCCCATCTATCAGATCGTGGCCATCCGTGAAGGGCACCAGGACCACCTGGAAATCTGGGTGGAAGTCACGGAGCAGTTTTTCTCCGACCGAATGCGCGAACAGCGCACCCTTGTGGAGGTGATGAAGGAAAAAATCGTCAATTTCATTGGCATCAACGCCCGAATCAAACTGGTGGAGACGGGGTCGCTGGAAAGAGAAAACGGCCATGTGCGGCTGTTCGTGGACCGGCGCCTTCCATAAAAAGGCATGGGCCGAAGGCCAAAAGGGATTTATTCAGTGATAAAAACCATGGACAAGAGATGCATCCACTCAACAACCAAAGGGGTCCGGGGGATGCCAGGGGAGGTTTGCTAATGCATGAGTTGTTGACGCCCGGGAGTGACAAGCCTCATCTCCTGCTGGGCAATGAAGCCATTGTGCGGGGCGCACTGGAAGGCAACATCCGGTTTGTGGCCGCCTATCCAGGCACGCCATCTTCGGAGATCATCGACCGTTTCAGCCGGCTGGGCGACGAGGCGGGAGTCTACGTGGAATACTCCGTCAACGAAAAGGTTTCCATGGAGACGGCCTGCGCCGCGGCCATATCTGGCGTGAGAAGCATGTGCTCCATGAAGCATGTGGGCCTGAACGTGGCCGCGGACGCTTTCATGACCCTGGCCTATGTGGGCGTCAAGGCGGGCATGGTCATCGTGGTGGCCGACGACCCTTCCCTTCATTCCAGCCAGAACGAGCAGGACAGCCGTTTCTTTGCCAGGATGGGAATGGTGCCCATGCTGGAGCCTTCAACGCCCCAGGAAGCCAAGGACATGACCCTGGCGGCCCTGGAAATTTCCGAAAAGTACAAAATTCCCTGCATGCTGCGAACCACCACGAGAGTCAACCACTGCCGCGGTGCCGTCTCCATGGGGGACCTTCCCACGGAGAGTCCCCGGGGAACCTTTGAAAAAGACCCCTTCAACATGGTCGTCATTCCCCTGGTTGGCCGCAAGCTTCGCCTGGTGCAACTGGAAAAAATGGAAAAGCTTCAGGAGGAAGCGGAAAGAAGCCCTCTCAACAGGGTGGAAGGCCAGGGCCGGTGGGGAATCATCACCAGCGGCACCTCCTACCCTTATGTTCAGGACGCCATCGGAGAACTGAATCTCAGGGATCAGGTGAAAGTCCTCAAGCTGGGATTCACCTTTCCTTACCCCGAGGCTCTCATGGCCGACTTCCTCAAGGGAGTGGAAAAAGTTCTGGTGGTGGAAGAACTCGAACCCGTCCTGGAAGACACAACCCGCAGGATCGCCCAGGAAAAGAACATTTCCGTTGAAATCGCCGGCAAGGGCAAAGACCTCATTCCCCGCGCTTTCGAGCTGGACGGTGCCAAGGTCAAGAAGGCCCTGCACCACTACCTGGGCGTTCCCTATGAGCAACGGGCCCTCTTCGCCGCTCCGGAACTGCCCATGCGGCCGCCCAACCTGTGCGCGGGATGCCCTCACCGGGCCACCTACTACTCCATACGAAAGATCTTTGGAGACGAAGCCATCTATCCGTCAGACATCGGCTGCTACACTCTGGGAGTGCTCCCCCCGCTGAAAATGGGGGATTTTCTCATCTGCATGGGTTCAGGCGCTTCCACCGCAGGGGGGTTCAGCAAAGTCCTCGATCGACCGGTGGTCAGCTTCATTGGGGACTCCACCTTTTTTCACAGTGGGATCACGGGCCTTGTCAACGCCGTTTCCCACGACCATCGCTTCCTCATGGTCATCCTGGACAACGGCACAACGGCCATGACGGGGCATCAGCCCCATCCCTCCGTGGAACTGACCCCCGCCGGGAAAGTGACTCCCAGGGTGAACCTGGAATCCGTTGTGCGGGGTTGCGGCGTGAAGCGTGTCTTCACCGTGAATCCCCTCCAGGTCAAAAAAACCCAGGAAGTCCTTCAGGACCTCAAGGAGAGCATGAAGGAACCGGGCGTCTCCGTGCTCATCGCCAAAAGCCCCTGTCCTCTCTTTGAAAACCGCATGCTCCCCAAAAAGAGCAAGGTGGTCTTCCAGGTGGACCCTTCCTCGTGCGATCTGTGCAAGAGCTGCCTCACGGAACTGGGCTGCCCCGCTTTCGTGTGGGAAGAGTCGGCTTCGGGGGAAACCTGCATCCGCATCAACGAAGCCCTGTGCAACGGATGCGCCGTGTGTTCACAGATCTGCAAATCCATCAAGCCCAAGAAAATCGGCTGAGCTTGCAAGCATGTCAAGAAAACAACACTCAACGGGAAAAAGGACTGCCAAGTCATGAGAATATTTTTCACAGGAGTCGGAGGCCAGGGAACGCTCCTTGCCACCCGCCTGGTGGGTGAAGCGGGTTTGGAGCAGGGATTGCCCGTGGGCATGAGCGAAATTCACGGCATGGCCCAACGAGGCGGGGTTGTGGAATCCTCTGTGGTGATGGGAGAGGTCTCGAGCCCCACCATTCCCGACGGAGAGGCCGACATACTGATGGCCTTTGAACCTCTGGAAGCGGCCCGAGCCCTTCCCAAATGCAACGGCAAAACTCTGGCCGTGACCAGCACCGTCCCCATCGTGCCCTTCACGGTGGCAACGGGCCAGAGCGCCTACCCCTCCCTGGAATCCCTTTTTGAGGCAGTGGAAAAGCGGGTGGCCCGCTTCGTGAAAGTGGACGCCGTGGAGTTGAGCAAAAAAGCGGGATCAGACCGGGCGGGCAACATCGTCATGGTGGGGGTTCTGGCTGGCCTGGGCTGGCTTCCCATCGACCGGCCCAACTGGGAGCAGGCGCTTCGCAAAATCCTTCCCGCAAAAATCCTCGACGAGAACCTGAAGGCCTTTCACCTGGGCTACGAAGCCGGTGCCGCCGCAAAGTAGAGCAGGTGCTCGCAAAACAGGCCCTGTGCCAGGTCAAATCCCCTCTCTCCCTTCCGGGGCGGGAGGGGTAAAGTCAATGCTGAGGGTTCAAGGTTCAGACGCAAGCTGCCAGCACGTTTCAAAAAAACTCCCCCCTGAAGGCTACTCAAACTCTTCCGACTCCTCGGTGGTGTAGAAGAGGTGCAGCTCCTCTTTTTTTAAAAAATCGGCATGAGAGCGGAGCAACCGCTCCTCGGCCTGCTGCCGGAAAGATTTGGCCTTCTCTTCCATCTCCCCAAGCCTTTTCACGATTCCCTGCCGGCTCAACATGGACTTGAGCTCCTGGAAGAGGCTCTCACTGCCTCCCAGAAAAACCCCCTCCCCAAGAATTTTGCAGGCCACCATTCGCTTGAAGGTGTCGAACCGGAGCTGCTCCCGAACACGCTCCATGTCCTTGACCACGTAATCGATCTCTTCCCTGGAGTTGGGCATGACCAGGGCAAAATATTTTTCCCGGTGTATGGCCTTGTCCAGTTCCTGGAGAAATTCCTTGGGCACCGCGTCATCCCCCACCACAACGAGATCGATGTCGGAGCCGTTGACCAGCTTGCCAAGACTCCTCTCGGGACGGGGAACATCGTGGGCCATGTGGTAGACGATATCCCCTGCGATGAAAAAGCAGATTCTTCCCTCGGGAGGCCATTGTTCCGAGAGCCTGTTCTGAATATTTTCCAGAATGCCCCTGGCCAGGGCCAGCTTGGAGCGACTCACCCGGTGCGTGTGTGCCGCAAGCCCCTGAACTCTCTGTTCCAGGGCTTCCTCCTGGCCCGAAATGCCCACCACGGCGTAGGTCAGGAACTCTCTCAGGATGGAAGGGGACAGACGCGCATAGTCCTCGACCATACGGTCCAGTCTCAGGTAACGCTTTCCCACGGTGCGAACTTTCAGGGACCCGGAAAGGCGGCAGGCCTTCCAGAGGGCCAGACTCTTTCCACCCAACGCCTCCAAGAGTTCTGCCCCCGTGAGGGGACCCCTTTCCTCAATGAGCTGAAAAATTTTTCTTTCCCCGATGCCCGCCCCCTCAAAAGATGAACCGGATTTGTCCATTTCACACACCGATGGCTTCCTGAACGGCATCGGCAATCTGCCCGCAATATGTGGAGGTCAGCAGGTCACTGGGTCCTTCCACCATGATCCGGCACATGTTTTGGGTGCCTGAATAGCGCACCAGCACACGTCCCTCATCCCCCAGGGCGGACTCCACCTCCCTGATGGCCTCCACCACCTGAGGCAGAGTGGAAATGTCGGGTTTTCGCGTCACATCCACATTGATGAGCTTCTGAGGAAAAATATCCATCAGCCGGGCCAGTTCGGAAAGGGGTTTCCCTGAAACCTGCATGGCGGCTATGAGCTGAATGGCTGTCAGGATTCCATCCCCCGCCGTGTGATGGTCCAGAAAGATGACATGCCCCGACTGCTCACCGCCAAGAACGCTCCTCAGCCGCTGCATGTCTTCGAGCACATAGCGGTCGCCCACCCTGGAAGCGTGCTGCCTGATGCCGTACCGGCGGCAGGCGATGCTCAGGCCGAGGTTGCTCATGACCGTGCTCACGAGAAGGTCGCTCTTGAGGCGCCCCTGATCTTTGAGCATTTTGGCGCAAATGATCATGATCTGGTCACCGCTGATCTCGCAGCCTTTTTCATCCACCGCAATGAGGCGGTCGCCATCCCCGTCAAAGGCAACCCCTATGGCCGAGCCATTCTCCACCACACGTTTCCTGAGATCCTGAGTGTACTGGGAACCACAGTTGTCATTGATGTTGATTCCATCGGGCGTGTTGTGAATGACCTCAACTTTGGCCCCCAGTTCGGTGAAAATGTCCGGTGCCACTCTATAGGTGGCCCCATTGGCCACGTCCATGACGATCTTCATGCCTTCCATGGAGAGTTTCCGGGGAAAGGTTTTTTTGAGAAAGACAATGTAGCGGCCGTTCACATCGTGTATGCGAAAAGCCTTGCCCATCTTCTCCACGGGGGGAACGAGCTGAGGAAGGGTGCCTCCGAGAATGAGCCTTTCGATCACCTCTTCCTGCTCATCGGAAAGCTTGTAACCGTTGCTGCCGAAAATCTTGATTCCATTATCTTCATAGGGGTTGTGGGAAGCTGAAATGACGATGCCCGCATCGGCACGCATGCTTTCGGTGATGAAGGCGATGCCCGGAGTGGGCAGAACTCCCACCAGGTAAGGATCCCCTCCCATGGACGTGATTCCCGAAAGGAGGGCGCTTTCCAGCATGTAACCCGATATGCGGGTGTCCTTGCCAATGATGATCCGCGTGCGGTGGTTCTCCCGCTTCAGGAGATGCGTGATGGCCTGCCCCACGGCAAAAGCCATGGGCGCATCCATGGGGTATCGGTTTGCAACCCCTCTTATTCCGTCCGTACCGAATAACGTGCCCATGTATCTACCTTTCCTGGTCAGGAACTTGAAATGTTCCTGTTGTCAAAAAGTTCGAAGGATGAAAGGAGGCTTCCGGCCTTTCGGCACAGAGATCCGACAATGTGGTGCAGCCACCTGACGCCCTGTTGGGAAATTTCCTGAGGCAACCCTTGCATGACCTGAATGTAGCCTTCTCCCGTGTGTCCTCCGTGCTCTTCCATGGCCACCCAAAAGCGCTCCCCCAGTTCCCTCTCCTTTGAATCCTCAAAGGTGGCAGTGAAGAGTTCACACACGGCGTGCATGTGGTCGTGCAACTGGCAGGGCGACTTCCCGGACTTTTTCGTGCAGCGGCATTTTTCATGAGTTTCCGGAACCTTCTGGACCATGGCCATGAGCCTTTTGGTGCGTTCTTTTCTGGCAAGGGCCAGCTTGTCCGCAGCACCCTCGTAGAGAAGGCTTCCCAGCTCCATGGACTGGAAAAAAGGCTGACGCACATGTCTGTACCAGTGGTCGAGAGCCACGAGGTTTGCAAGGTAAAGGATATTGTTCCTGAGAATGCGGCCGAGATGCGCGTATCCGTATGGCACGAAGGATCCGGTGCTTCCCCTGCGGGTCTCCCCCACCACCATTTGCGAGTCCCGGGGGATGTCTTTTCGCAGGATGGTGCCCGCAGCCACCACATTTCCAAAGCCCATGCGAAGGGGCCCCACCATACCCCCCTGCCCCCCCAGAAAAATGGGAGGCTGATTGAGCATGACGCCACGGGGCACATCTCCCAGCAGGGAGGGAGTCGATTTGTCTCCGTCGGGGGTGTAGTTGAAGTGGATGTAGGAACTGCCCACTTCACTGTGGTCTTTTCTGCTCCTTCCCCCGGCCATGAGACAGTCGCAAAAATTGATGAGGCTTCCCAGCGTCACGAAGGGAAACAGGATGGTCTGTTTCAGACCCACACAATGAGCCCCGCTGGCCTCCTCTTCAAGAATGCAGGCCTCCCGCACGTGAGCCCCTGATCCCATGCTGGACCGGGCAAGAAAAACGGAATCCCTGAAATAGCCCCCTTTCAACTCCACCATGGGCCCCACCTGGCAATTTTCAAGGGTCACGGGCCCTTCTGAACCTATTTGAACCCCCTCTGCGATCACCGTTTTTTCCCCGTAGATGCGGCATCCCGGATAAATCTTCACGCCCTTGGAGGCAATGCGGGAAAGGGGAACTTCCTCCCCCACCTCAAGGGTCAGGGGACTGGAAACAGAAACTCCCCGGCGCATGAGCTGGGCGACCTTTTCACGGCTTCTGAACTCAAACTCCATATTTCTCCACCCGCCCAAAGGATGTCACGATCCCAGGGCAAAAGACCGCAGGAATGCCTGCCTGCGGAAGTGATCTGCACCCCCTTCGGTGGGGCGCATCGTTTCAATGGGAGTGTTCAAACACAACATTTCGAAAAAAGTCAATGAGCGCCTGTCTGCGCCGGCGCTCTTCCAGCTGGCAGGGAATGAGTTTCTGGGGATCCCAGCGCAGCAGGGACATCTCGTATTCCATCATTTCACCATAGGCATTGTTGAGATACCATGCGTACATGAGCCCAAAAAGCAGGCCCGGAGGAATGAATCCTTCCCCGCCGTTGAGCGTGATCCTGAAAGTCCTCGAATCAAAGGGGCTTGGAATCATGCGGCACAAACGAAGAAAAACGCGCAGGTCTGCATCGCTCAGGTAGCACTCCCGTTCTTCCACGGGGAGGATTCTGATTTCATAGTGCCCTCCCTGCCACTGATTTGGGGGATCCCAATCCACTTTGCGGCGCCACTCGACATACCGCCCAAGGAGCGATTCCCCCAGAGCGATCAGCAAATTCTCCTTCAGCCCCTCTCTTTTCGTGCTCAGCCCTTCGTGCACCTTCAACAGGCCATCCCGGGGGTCATAATAACCCAGGACATGGTCCCACTTTTCACTTCGTCCCCATTGGACAGCGGGAATCACCCGGGCCCCCCGGAAAAATTTCAAATGGTCCAGGCGAATGTCCCGGTTTTCCCAGACCGCTTCCTGCAGAACCCGCCCAAGTTCTTCCCCTGAAAAATGCTTGCCGGAAAGGATTCGGGCGACGGCGCTGTGGTAGGCGCAAAGCAGGGAGTGGGGGGCGGGCTTGCAAGGGGGAAGTTCAGGGAGCCCGGGGGATGTGACCCCTTGTGAGGATTGTTTGAGGTTGAATCGCTCATGGGCGAACACCAGGGTCCGGACGGCTGTGGAGAACTTTTGGGGGTCATGGTGTATCACCTGAGCCTGTTTCAGCCGCTGGGTGGAGTAGATGGTCGCTTCAATGGGAAGCACGTTGAACCCTTCCACCCTGCGGCGGTCCAGGTAGATGGGACTTTTGCCTTCCAGGGCATAGTTGCACAGCACATTCCCGGGCATGTGTTCCAGATTGGCGCTCAGAACCACGTCAAAAAGCCCCTCCGCTCCTCCCGGCACATTGCGATCGTATGCCTCCACCAGTTCAGAAACATGAAACCCCCGATTGCCGCTTCGCCAGGAAATGTCCGTCTCCCCTTCCTGAATCCAGAAATTGGCTCCAAGAATTTTCAGGGCTTTATGATTTTTCTTGATGGCATGAGCAATGGCGGGCACCTGAAGGATGGGCATGATGCTGGTGTAAACACTACCGGGCGCGAAGATGATGAGTTCCGCTTCGCCTATGGCCTCACACAGGGCGGGATTCACCTCGGGATGGTCGCAGAACTCGATGGCAACCCGTTCAATGGCAAAGTTTCGTCGGGTGAGGGCCGATTTCTTTTGCCCCCGAACGGTCACACCATTTCCATAGCGAAGCACGAGCTGGCCGGGAGTGCATGTGGTGGGATGCAGGCACCCGGGCGTGACTCCCATGGCGCTTCCCAGTGTTGCCAGCCCTCTCTCGATGTGCTCGAAACTTGCGAAATTCTGCCCCAAATCCGGTGACTCTCCATATATGGCCGCCACCAGAAGAAGATTCCCCAAACAATGGCCCCCGGGCTTTATGGTCGGTCCTTTTCCCCCTGGGGACACTGACCGGCCCAAGGATTTCAGCAAATGGGAAAGGGGCTGAGGACAGGCGTCTCTCAGGGCCCGGGGCAAAAGAAGGAGTGGATTGGCCACATGGCTGAAATCGTTGCTCCCGGGAGGAAACCGGTGGTTGAAAATGCGGTGAAGGGAGCGGACCAGCCCGTGCGTCCCCTCTTCATCAAGGCCGTAGAGGGTTTTCAGCCCCTCACGGGAAATGAGGGAGAGCAATATCTTGCGCAAATCCCCCAGGGCGATGATGGGCAACTGCTGCAGAAGAAGACCGGTGGAACCCCCATCGTCGGTGGTGCACACCACTATGTTCAGGGAGGAAAATTCCTCTTTCAGTCCCACGAAGGGTTGATGGGGCCACTCTTCCAGTTGCGAGTTGCCGCCGATCACTGTGGACAGGCCGGTCCCGCCGCCAAAAGCCACCACCTTGATGTTTCCGCAGTGGAAACGGTCGAGTTCCCGGGAAAGCTCAGAGATGGAAAATTCCTGGAATTCCTGTGAAGAATTTCCACCCATGGCGACTTCCAAAAGCTGTTCCACACACTGAGCGAGTCGGGCCCCCCTCATCCCCTTCAAAACTCCTGTTTCCCTGATTTGCTCATGAATGGACGGAGCCGCCCCTTCAGGCCATTCATGAGCGCACTGTGACATTTCAAGCTTCCGGCAAAAGTTGGTCCTGCTGAAAAAGGCGCATCTAACCCGTGTGACCCTTCAGGGCCTCAAAAACCTGACGGGCGTGACCTGCCGCCCTGGTGACTTTTGGCCATACCTGAGCGATCTTTCCCTGAGGGTCAATGAGAACCGTGCTTCGAACCGTTCCCATGCATTCCCTGCCGCACTGCTTTTTCATCTGCCAGGCACCGTAAGACTGCATCACCTCTGTTTCCTCATCGGAGAGGAGATGGATGCCAAGCCCACGCTTTTCTGAAAATTTGCGGTGTGAAGCCGGTGAATCCTTGCTCACGCCAAGCACAACGGCGTTGTGTCGTTCAAATTGGGGCAGCAGTTCAGTGAATTCCATGGCTTCCGTGGTGCACCCCGGAGTGTTGTCTTTGGGATAGAAGTAGAGAACCACCCACTTGCCTTTCCATTGAGAAAGGCCCATGTCCGTGCCGTCGGCGGAGGGCAGAAGGAAAGGGGGTGCAGGGTCTCCGGCGATCAGTTTGTTTGAAGCGGCCAAGGCATTCCTTTTTTTAAGCAATTATTGCGCCATTGAATGGCAAGAAGCTTCCCGGGGTTCACTTTCAGGAAATGTCCAGTCCGGGAAGCATGGCTCCGTGCCTGAGCAGGTTGCGGTGCAGTTCAAAGGCCGTGCGCAGGTCGTGGCGAATGTGCCCGATTCGGGATCTTTCCAGATACCGGTACAGGTAGTCGTGGTAGGACGGGTGAGCACACTTTTCGATGATGGTGTGAGCCCGCTGCATGGGGCCAAGCCCTCTCAGGTCCGCCAGGCCGTTTTCCGTCACGATCACCTGGACGGAATGTTCATTGTTGTCGATGTGGGGGCACATGGGAACCACGGTGGATATTTTTCCCCCTTTGGCCACGGAGGGGCACATGAAGATGGAAAGAAAGGCGTTCCGTGTGAATTCAGCACTGCCTCCGATGCCGTTCATGATGTCCATGCCGTAAAGGTGAGATGAATTGACATTGCCGTATATGTCCACCTCCAGGGCCGTGTTCATGGAAATCACTCCCATGCGGCGAATGGCTCCGGGATGATTGGAGAGTTCCTGGGGCCGCAGCACGATGCGCGGAATGAAGAAATCCATGTGGTCGTAGATGCGCTCTAGGACGGGCGAAGTGACGGTGAGACTCGTGGTGCTGGCCCCCAGAAGCTTTCCCTCTTCCATGAGGTTCACCAGGGAATCCTGAAACACTTCCGTGTACATGTAAAAGGGAGGAATGTGGGGGTTATCCCCCAGAGCCGCCATGACCCCGTTGGCCACGTTGCCCACTCCCGCCTGCAGGGGGAGGAACTCCTCGGGAATACGCCCGGCACGCATTTCATCCACGAGAAAACGCACCACGTGTTCGGCGATCCTGTCGCTGCGGCCATCGGAGGTTGCGAAGGCGGGAACATGGTCGGCCTCGTCATTCACCACGATGCCAACGACCTTTTTGGGATCCACCACCGCGTAGGGATAGCCCACCTTGGTCAAGGGGTGGTGAATGGGAATGGGGTTCCGATTGGGCGGCGGGGGAACGATCATGATGTCGCTCATTTCCCTCAGGCGCCGGGAGTGGTACGCGTTGATTTCGATGATCACCCGGTCCGCATAGCGCAGGTAGGAGGGAGAGGCTCCCACGGAAGAGGTCAGATAGACCCGGCCATCGGCAGTGATTTCCGTGGCCTCCACCACCGCGAAATCCAGCTTTCCCTGAAATCCCGCCATGACCGTTTGAGGAAGATGGGACAGATGCATGTCCACATACTCCACCTCCTGGCTGTTGACCTGCTTGCGCAGCTTGGGACCGCTCTGATAGGGAGCCCGGTAGGACATGGCATGGGCTTCGGCCAGAGGTTCATCGATGCTGGAACCGCTGGAGGCCCCCGTGAAGACGCGGATGGCAAAAGGCTTTCGTTCTCCATGCAGCCGGTTGGCTTTTTCCGCGATGGCCCTGGGGACCACCTTGGCGGCCCCCGCATTGGTGAATCCGCTGAAACCCACGGTGGCTCCGTCAAAAACTTCTTCCACCGCCTCCTGCGGCGTCAGTGTGCGAAAAGGGTTTCCCCTTGACATGATCTGGCTCCTTTGGAAATAAACGGTCTGGAGTTCCCCCATGAGCACTTCTTTAAAATGCGGAGAAATCCATATCGGGTATCATGGCCCCATAATCCATGAGGTTCAGGTGCATTTCGTAGCAGTTTTCCAGGTCATGGCGAATGTGCCCCATTCTCGAGCGTTCGATGTAGCGATGGAGATACTCTCTGTAGGCCGGGTGAGCACAGTTTTCGATGATGACCCTGGCCCTCTGCATAGGCCCCAGGCCCCTCAAGTCTGCCAGCCCCTGTTCCGTCACCACCACCTGGACCGAGTGTTCGTTGTTGTCGATGTGCGGAGTCATGGGCACCACGGTGGAAATTCTTCCCCCTTTGGTCACGGAAGGGCACATCATGAAGGAAAGGAAGCTGTTGCGGGTGAATTCGGCACTGCCGCCGACACCGTTGACCATGTCCGTTCCATAGATGTGGGAGGAGTTCACATTCCCGTAAATGTCCACCTCAATGGCAGGATTGATGGCAATGACACCCAGCCTGCGCACCACACCGGCGTCATTGGAGATCTCCTGGGGACGCAAAAGAACCCGGGAGGCGAAGTAGTCCAGATTCCCGTAAAAGCGCGAGAGCACGTCGGAGGTCATGGCAAGGCCTGTGGCACTGGCGGCCAGGAGTTTTTCCTGCTCCATGAGTTCCACCATGGCATCCTGAACGGCGAGGGTGTACATGCGGAAGGGAGGAATTTCGGGGTGGTTTCCCAGAGCGGCCATCACACCGTTGCAGAGATTGCCCACACCCAGCTGGAGGGGGAGAAATTCGTTGGGAATGAGTCCGTGGCGCATTTCATGCCCAAGGAACCGGGCGATGTGGTTGGCGATCCTCGTGCTCGTGTCATCTATCGGGCGCAGGCCGGCCACCTCTTCGGGCTCGCCGCTGTTGACAAAACCCACGATCTTGGCAGGGTCCACCACCGCGTAGGGATACCCCACACGGGTGAGTGGGTGGGAAATAGCCACAGGACCCCGTTTGGGAGGAGGGGGGAGCACCACAATGTCGGACAACTCTCCCAGCCGTTTGGAATGGTGCTCGTTCACCTCGATGATGATCCGTTCGGCACATTGCAGCAGGGTGGGCACGATGCCTATGGAGGAACTGAGGGTGACCCTTCCATCGGAACTCACATCCGTCGCTTCGATGATGGCAAAATCCACTTTCCCAAAAAAACCCGACAGAAGCGTCCTGGAAACACCGGACAGGTGTAAATCCAGATACTGCACTTTCTGCTCATTGATCTGACGGCGCAAGGAGCTGGAGTTCTGGTAGGGTGCGCGCCAGGAAACAGCCCTGGCCCCCGCCAGAGGTTCATCCACGGTGGTGTTGGCGGCTCCTCCCGTGATGACCCTGATTTTGAAGGGCACCCCCACCGCATGCAGCTGTCGCACTCTGTGAGCCAGAGCCCTGGGAACGAGCTTGGGTGCGCCCGAATTGGCAAACCCCCCGAAGGCGACGGTGGCTCCGTCAAAAACCATGGAAGCGGCCTCTTCCGGGCTCAGAACAGGCACTCTGCCCGATTTCAACATATAATCACCTTTCGTGTCTCTTCACCATTTCTTTTGTTCCGCAATGATTTCCACCATGTGTTTCACCCGGATCGAGCTGTTTCGCTTGTCCAGGCCCCCACGAAGCTGCAGCACACACCCGGGGCAGTCCGTCACCAGAACATCCGCTCCCGTGTCCTCCGTGTGGTCCAGTTTCTCCCGAAGAATTTCCGCAGAAAGCATGGGAAAGTCAACGGAAAAGGAACCGCCGAAACCGCAGCAAACATCCTCATCCCTCGAGGGCGTGTACTCCAGCCCGGCCAGGGTGAGCAATTCTCTCGGCTCCCCGGTGACATTCAGTCCCCGGCACAGATGGCAGGGAGAATGGTACGCCGTTTTGGCACCCCCCTCCTGGAACTGCCGGGGACTCACCTGCAGGACATTGATCATGAAGGAACTGAAGTCCGTGACCTTCTCCACCATCCCGCGCACCATGGGCTCCGCATCCCCCTCTCCCTCCAGCAGGCGGGGATAGCTTTCTTTCAGATGAGATCCGCAGGAAGCGCAAAGAGTCAAAATGTGATCGAACCTGGACATATCCAGAGAATGAAGGTTTTGCAGAGCCACTTGCCGGGCTGTTTCTTTTTCTCCCATCATTTCCGCAGGAAGCCCGCAACAGGTCTGCTCCATGGGATATTCGAGCTGAACGTCATGGGCCGCGAAGAGCTTCACCAGGGCAAGAGCCTGTTCGGGATAGACAAAGTCCACCAGGCAGCCTCCGAAAAGGGCCACCCGCAGCCTGGGGTTTTCCAGGGAAGGATTGACCTGATTCCACCTGTCTCTGAGAGGGGTTCCGGCCAAAAGGGGCAGACTTCGGAATTCATGCTCCCTGTCAAAGAAAAAGGGCAGATGGCGCATCACTCTTTCCCCTGAAGCCAGCGGACTTTGAGCGAGAGACGCACGCCTCAGGAGAAAATGAAACAGCCTGCGATTTCTGAGCACTAGATTCAAAATAACATTTTTGACAGGTTTGGTGCCTTCCTCCTTCAAAATTTTTCGGTGCACTTCCCTGATGAGGCGAGGCAGATCGATCCCCGAAGCACACACCGACTTGCACGCCTGGCAATTGAGACAATTTTTCACCATGGCCCGGGCGTTTTCCCGGCCGTGGTAAAAATACGTGAGAATGAGCCCGATGGCCCCCATGTACACATGGCCATAGTTGTGGCCGCCCACCAGCTTGTAGATGGGACACACGTTGGCACAGGCCCCGCAGCGAATGCAACGCAATGCTTCGGCAAAAACGGGGTCCCGGGCAAGGGTCAGCCGGCCATTGTCGAGAAAGACGACGTGCATGGCTTTGCGTCCATCCGGTCCCGTTGCGCACTGGTTGGCGCCGGTGATCCAGGTGACGTAGGTGGAGATGGCCTGTCCCGTGGCATTGCGGGGAAGCATTTGAAGAATGCGCAGGGCGGAACGGAGGTCGGGAACCAGTTTTTCAAAGCCGAGCAGGGCCACATGCACCGGGGGGAGGGTCGTCACAAGCCTTGCGTTGCCTTCGTTGGTGATGAGGCCAAGGGTTCCCGTTTCCGCCACGGCGAAATTGGCGCCACTGATGCCCATGTGAGCCTCAACATAAGCCTGGCGCAGTTCCTTGCGAGCCACCTGAACCATTCCGGCGATGTCATCGGGGTCCTGGACCTCGCCGGTGACCCCTGTGAAAAGTTCGGCCACCTCTTTGCGGGACAGATGAATGGCGGGCATGACCATGTGGGACGGCCCTTCACCCCGAAGCTGAATGATCCATTCCCCAAGATCCGTTTCTGTCACCTGAAAGCCTTCCTTTTCCAGGTGATCGTTGAGAAAGGTCTCCTCGGCGGTCATGGACTTGCTCTTGACGATTTTTCTCACATCATTGCTGCGGGCGATGGATGCGATGATTTCATTGGCTTCCCGGGGCGTGCGGGCCACATGCACTTTCACCCCTGCTGCTTCCGCCCGGCTCCTGAACTGCTCGAAAAGTTCCTGCAGGTAGGGAATGGCTGCATCCTTGCCTCTCGCGATCTCTTCCACGAGATGGGTGGCATCCAGTCCCTCAAAGGCATTGGCCCGGGACAGCCTGTAAGCCGAAGCGAAGGTTCTGAGGGTGGTGGCGAGAAACTCATTTTGAAGCGCCCGTCTCAATTGAGTCTTGTAGGATTTCAGGTCCGGGGGCGTGGAGATCATGATGGCGCCTCCTCATGAGGTTCTTCTTCCAGGATGAGCATGTGCAGTTCTGATGGACCGTGCACCCCTATGGTGAGTACCCTTTCGATGTCCGCCGTCCGGCTGGCTCCGCTGATGAATGCCAGGTAGCTGGGCGGCCGCTGCAGAATGCGGAGCATCTCCGGCTCAAAAGCCAGGGCATGGGGGCGAATGCGGGAAACGGGAATGACGGCCACGTGCGTCTCGCTCAACATGGTGGCCATGCGAAGGTCCTCGTCATGGGAAATCTGAACCAAAGTGCCCGTTTCCGCGATGGCGTAATCCCCCACGGTGAAAGCCGTATGAATCCGGCCCATGTGCCCCCGAAGATTTTCCATCAGGAGGTCCACTCCGCGGGAGCGGCAAAGTTCATTGAGAAAAGGCACGGCTTCCTCATGGCGTTCCCCGAGACCCGGAGCAGCGAGAACATGGCCTCCGCCTTTCAGCGTGATCTCCACCGCAGCGGTCAAAGCCTCTTCCATGCTCCGCACAAGAGCAACCCGCGTTTGAACGGCTTCCGCTTTCTCTTTCATCTTTTGAACAAGGGTGGCTTGTCCCATGGCCGCATCCTCAAAGGGGTGAAAAGGAAACTGAAAGTTCCGCGCCTGGCGCAGCGTTCACTGCACTGATAATATCCTCAAAAGACTGAGAACAGCAATGGTGCATGGGTGGAAACCTCCCGGTGCAATGTGGGCAGTGGATAGTTTTTTTCTTCTCGCTTCAAGAGGGTTATATAGATGTCTGAAGATGAAGTCAGGGCTTTCGTCAAAGGAGGATTTATGGTCAGCAGGACACTGCTCCAGGAGTTCACCGGGATAGTCGGTGAAGACAACGTATTCACCCATGAAGCGGACCGGCACACATACTCCTACGACGCCGCCGTGCTCACACCCGCCACGCCATCCATCGTCCTGCGTCCCACTCACAGCGAGGCGCTGGGCAAAGTGGTTGCACTGTGCCGTGAAAACTCCATTCCCCTCACGGTGCGCGGCGCGGGGACCAACCTCAGTGGGGGATCCATTCCCAGCGAGGGGGGAGCGGTGATTCTGACCCATGGTTTGTCCCGCATTCTGGAGATCAACGAGGAAGACCTTTACGCCATCGTGGAACCGGGGGTGGTGACGGCCAGGCTGGCAGCCGCGGTGCAAGCCAAAGGACTCTTTTATCCGCCAGACCCCGGAAGCCAGGCCGTTTCCACCCTTGGAGGCAACGTTGCGGAGAATGCGGGGGGCCTGCGGGGACTCAAGTACGGAGTCACCGGTGACTATGTCATGGGACTCGAATTTTTTGACAGCGAGGGGAATGGGGTGAAAACGGGGTCCCGAACGGTGAAATGCGTCACGGGTTACAACCTGGGAGCCCTGCTGGTGGGATCTGAGGGCACCCTTGGCGTTATCCACAAAATCATTCTCAAGCTCATTCCTCCGCCCGCATCCAGAAAATCCATGATGGCCACTTTTTCTCAGGTGGAAAAAGCTTCTGAAGCAGTGTCGGCCATCATCGCACAGCGAATCGTTCCGGCCACCCTGGAATTCATGGACAATTTCACCCTGAGAACCATCGAGGACTACAGCAAAGTGGGCCTGCCCGTGGAAGCGGCTGCCCTCCTTCTGGTGGAAGTGGACGGCCATCCGGCACAGGTGGAAGAGGACGCTCAAAAGGTCGAATCCATCTGTCTTTCTTCAGGAGCCACCAACCTCCGTGTGGCTCAGGACGACCGGGAACGGGACAAGGTCTGGGAAGCGCGCCGCACCGCCCTGTCGGCGCTGGCCCAGCTCAAACCCACGGTGGTTCTGGAAGACGCCACCGTGCCCAGGAGTAAGATTCCCGCCATGATGCAGGCTCTGGAAAAAATCAGCAGGAAGCACGCCCTCACCATTGGCACTTTCGGCCATGCGGGAGATGGAAATCTTCATCCCACCATCTTGACCGACCGTAGAAACAAGGAAGAGTGGCAGCGGGTGGAAGCCGCCATCCATGACATCTTCGACCATGCCCTCGCCCTGGGGGGAACCCTTTCGGGGGAGCACGGCATCGGACTGGCCAAAGCTCATTACCTGGAAAAGGAGACAACCCGTTCCACGCTTATCTACTCCAGGCGCATCAAGGCCGCCCTGGACCCGGGGAACATTCTCAATCCCGGGAAAATCACAGGAGAATGACCATGCAGGACATGAGAAAGCTCGCACTGCTGCTCCGCCAAATCGAAGATCAGCTGGCGGTTTGCATGCGTTGCGGCATGTGCCAGTCCGTCTGTCCCGTTTTCGCCCAAACAGGGCGTGAGGCGGACGTGGCCCGGGGCAAGCTGGCTCTTCTTGACGGACTGCTGCAGGAAATGTTTCAGGACCCCGGGGGAGTGGACGAAAGACTCATGCGCTGCCTTCTGTGCGGATCCTGCGCCACCAATTGTCCGAGCGGCGTCAGGGTCCTGGAAATCTTCATCAAGGCCCGAGCCATCATCACGGGCTACAGGGGGCTCAACCCTTTCAAGAAGTTCATTTTTCGAAACATGCTGGCCAGGCCTCAACTGTTCCACAGGATTTTGGAATGGTCCTCGAAATTTCAGGGTTTCTTCGCGCGCCCCGTGGACGAACTTCTGGGAACTTCCTGCGCCCGGTTCGTCTCACCACTCGGGCATCGACACTTTCACTCCCTGGCACAGGAACCCTTTCACCGCACTGTGCCCTTCATGAACACCCCTGCCGGGTCATCGGGGCTTCGCGTGGGTTTCTTTCCGGGATGCCTGGTGGACAAGATTTTCCCCCGGATCGCCCATGCGGCCGTCAGGGTTTTCGGACATCACGGCGTGGGAGTCTTCATCCCTGAAAACCTGGGGTGCTGCGGCATCCCTGCCCTCTCCTCGGGCGATACGGAAACGTTCAACAAGCTGGTGCGTCACAATCTGGAATCTTTTCAGTCCCAGGACCTGGACTGTCTCCTCACACCCTGTGCCACCTGCACTGCCACCATCAAAAAACTCTGGCCCCTCATGGCCGAGGACCTGCTCCCGCAAGAGCGCAGAAGAGTGGAATCCCTGGCTGAAAGGACCTTGGACATCTCGCAGTTTCTGGTGGACAGGTTAAGGGTGAACGACGCTCTTGAGGGGGAAGAGGGGGATGGAAGCCCTGTCACTTACCACGACCCGTGCCATCTGAAGAAATCCCTCGGTGTGTTTCAGCAGCCGAGAAAGATCCTGAAAGGGATTTCCCGGTACTCTTTCAAAGAGATGGCCGAGGCAGACTGGTGCTGTGGCTGCGGCGGCAGCTTCAACCTGCAGCACTACGATATTTCTGCGTCCATCGGACAACGCAAGCGGGACAACATCGCCGCCTCCGGCTGTGGCGTGGTGGCCACCTCCTGTCCGGCCTGCATGCTTCACATTTCGGACATGCTTTCTCAGGCCCGGGACCACATAGCCGTGAAGCATGTCCTGGAACTTTATGAAGAATGCCTGGAAGGGAGTGAAAAGGGGGTCGAGCCACCGGCCCATGAGGGGTGAGCGTGGCCGTTGGGCAAAAAGACATTTCACGCCGGGTCACAGGGACTCCATGCGCTCATCGATGAATCGGGCGATGAGTGATTCATACTCTTTTCCCACATAGGAGCGATGCGCATAGAGTTCATATTTGAGCTGGTTCCAGTAATCGGCCAAACTTTTTTGGGTGTCCAGGAGGTTGATTTCCTGGTTGATGCGTCTCAGGTACTCATCCCGAATGCGCGAAAGGTGAAATTCAAACATTTCTTTCAAAAGAAACTTCTGGTGCTCCAGGAAATGCCTTTCCGGCTGCTGAGCCGAAAGATCTTTCCCGATGGCCGTCAATTGTGAAAAATCTTCCGCTTCGCTCAATTCCTCCTGAAAAACCCTCAGGATGTTTTCATTGATTTTCGTCCTCTGCCGGCGATACACAGATCTCAGCTCTTCCTCGAAGCTCTTCGTGTCATGGGGGAGCTTTTCCCGAAGCTCATGGACCAGGTTCTTGTACCTTTCATTGAGTTCTTCGTGATTCCAGATGCGCTCGAGACACTGGACCATGAGGTTGAACTGATCCGCGTCATGATAGCTGACCAATAAAATGGGTTCAGAGGGGCTCACCTCAAAATGGATCTTGTCAACCACCCCCGGTTGCACAAAAGGCTGTCCTTTCAAGCTGAATTTCTTGGGAAAACTGAAATGGCCCAGGGTGTTCTGAAGGGCCTCGCGCCTTCGCAACACATTTTCACCCAGTTCGCCGAACCTGACGGCTCCCCCTTTGTGACCCAGGCCAAAGTGATGATTCAGGGTCTGAAAAGCCAGGAAAAGGACCTTGAGGCATTCCTCTTCCTCCAGCGCTCCCGCCAGGGAGGAAAAATCCCCGATGCGAAAAGCGCCCCCCAGATGATCGAGGCCGTGAAGGAGATAAAACCTTATGGAGGGAGACAGAGAAAGAAGCAATCCATGGATCTTCACCGCCCGCTGAAGGTGCCTCTCAAAATTCTGAAACCCAACACTCTTCAGCTTTTTTTTGTGATAAACAAAGTTCAAGGGTTTTTTCTGCAACACCATCTGCACATCCTGAATGCCGATGTGCTGGATGCCCAGCAACCGAAGAAGGCGCTCAAAAGCAAGGGCCTGCATCCCCTTCCAGAGAACTTTGTCCTGCAGTTTTTCCGGCGCATAACTCAAAGGGGCTTCATGATGGGCTGACTGGCGGGCCTCGCTCAGGGACAGAAGCTGAACATCGTCATGGAAGGCCGCACCACGATTCCTGAAATGGCCGGGCATCCATTTTTCCCAGTCGCCGCCACTTTGCATGACCTGAAAACAAAGGGAGCGGTGGAACAAGAAATCATCCAGCAGGTCCGAAACCATCATGCCCTCCCTGACAGAGGCGGACCCCAGGATGCACTGCAGCACATAAACATCCAGAAGACTCTCGTCTCTCCTTGCCGTGACGGCACTCAATGAACCCAGTGGCTCGTCACCCTGTATGACGTGGCCCAAGAGGCCATGGTTTCTCACAAGCACAATCACCAGCCGTTCCACACGGGGATCCAGCCGATACCGTTTGAGGATTTTGAGCTGTTCAAGGATTGCGCCCCCCCTTTCCCCATGGGATAAAAACCTGACGGCATCATCCAGCTTTCCGTAATAGGACTCCAGCCTGCCTATTTCCTGGAAAAGAAGCGCCAGGGTCATGGCCTGGTAGAGAAAGGGCTGCTGCTGAACTCTTTCCACAAGATACTCGAGCACATCCATCTGCGCATGGGTGACACCGATGCCCTCCTCCGCGAGGGGGCCGAACTCTTTTTTGGCCAGCTGGTAAAATGCGCTCTGATTCTGAAAGGCGTTGCGGTCTCTGATGACCAGCGCCTGGAATTTCTCCAGACACCGCATCACGTAACTGCCCAGGGATCTCTTTTCCCTGGTGGGCCAATTTTCCAGAAGATTGCCGAGGTCCTGAAGCTCGGGAAGAAAAAACCGCAGAATTTCCGGGCAATGCCGGGCCAGGAGGCTCACATTGTCATGAATCTCCTCGGGCAAAAAGACCTGAGCCTGAAGAATGAACCTGAGGCGCCACTCTATTTCGTCAATTTTCTCATCCTCGGCAGCAAACTCTCCTCCATTTTCCGTGAGGCCCCGTTCCGTGGAAACCCCTTCCCCCTTCAGGTACTGGTGGAAACTTTCCAGCTCGGAAAATCGTATTTCCAGGTCCTGAAGATTCTTCAGATTGATTCCTCTTAGTTTTTGGGATTCGAAGTGGTTCAAAAGGCTGTCAATCTGCTGAATGTTCTCTTCCAGATCCACAAAAGAAACGTCAATGGTTCGGGTCTGGGAATTGCTGATGATTCGGAGTCCGCTGTCGTCAACAAAGGCAGGGCCTCCTTCCTGAAGAGCCTTCATGATCTGCTGGAAGAAGCCCTGATGAAGCCGCTCCCTGGGAATGCCCAGCAAGCGGTCCCGTATTTTTTTGATTCTCAGGTCTTTGCGTTCTTCCTGAATGCCCGCCAGCATGGGGTTGAAGTTGATCACGTGCCGCTCACAGGCGTTGACAGCGATCCAAACGAGGATGAAACCGGCTCGCGCCCCCAATTTGGGAAAAAGATGCCCCGTGCCGTGAAACTCGGAGTGAAGGAACTGACGAAAAAAATAGGAATGCCCAAAGACATAATTGACCATGAACTCCTGTTTGAATTCCTCGGCAGTGTCCGCCAGTTCCAGGGCCTGGTTGAGCAGGTTGAGCTTCTCCGGCTCGTAGTCACAGATGACTTCCTTTTCGAAAATGCCCTTGGAAAGATATTCCTGCCACGTGTCGAGAAATTCAAAGAGATTGAAGAACTTGAGCATCTCACGGACGGCTTTGTTCTGCACACCCCCCAGGGCGCTGATGCAGAAGTCCTGCAGTTCATTCCAACTGAGCCTGGAATCTGTCGCCACCTTGATGGCATCCTCATAAAGCCGGTTCAGTTCCGTCGCCTGACCGGCCTTGAAGGATTCACCCAGTGAGGCCGCGATTTCCGCCATACTCATGAGACGACACACCCTGAGCAGGTCGAGAGTGTCCTGGGGCGCCCCCTCCTTGGCCCTGTCGGTGATGGGCTTGAGCGTGTCCGCGGGAAGCTTCCCAAACACAATGCGGCTCATGGTGGTGTGCCCCACGACAATCAGCAGGATTTCCGTCAACCATTCGCGATGGAATCCATGGAGAGCCAGTTTGGGAATGTGTTCCATGACAGGGGTGTAGTGCCCTTCGATCTGATCGGGGTTCAGGTATTCACGCACCTGAAGGAGTTTCTTGTTTTTTTTCAAAAGACTGAGAATGGGGGCGAAACTGGCCGTCGGGGTTTTGAAGGGATTGCTCAGGCGCGCCCGCTCATGCTCGGAAAGCTCTGGAAAGTCATTGTTTTTGATCTGCTCGAGGATTCGAAGCACATCGAGGACGTAGCGGAATGAATTGCGATATTCCGCCACCAGGGAAAGAGAACACCCCTGCATGCCGGAGGTTCTGATGTCCTGTTCCAATTGGGCCAGATCCACGGCGGGTTTTCTCTTGAAGCCCACGTAGACAAAAAGGCTTTCGGGAAGCTCCCTGTCCACCTCCAGGCGATCTTTCCAGTATTGATGATGGTGCCTGGGAGTTTTGCGCTTCAAAACCCTCGTTTGATAATAGGGTTCGAAGATCCTTTGCCACTGTTTCTCGGGATCGTTGATGAGGTTGCGGGGGAGTTTGAAATTCAGGTGAGGCAGCCGGTTGATGTCATCGATGGTGAACTCTTCCACTTTATGCTGAGGCAGGTGGCCCTTGAGCTGCGGATCGAAAAATTCAAAGCGGTTCACATAGTAATGCAGGTCGGAAATGGGAATGTCCAGGGTCATCTGACCCGGCCGGCCTGCATATTTTCCCTTTGTTTTGAAGGTGTGGGCAAACAGGAGAAAGTGCTTGAGATCCTCTTCTGTACGGAACCTGACCTTGCAGACCTCATTGCCCTGGGGCCCGGGAGAGTGGGCCAGGACGTGAACCATTCCGCCCGGTTCCAGCAGATCGTAGATTTTTCCCGCCAGATACATGGCATGGTTGAAGATCCTCTTGCGGCTCATGGGACGGCGAATGGTCCGGGGAAGCTTTTGCTCCAGTAAAAACTCATAAGGATCCTTGGGAAGCACCACGATGTCCAGAGGCAGCTGCCAGGAACTCAGTTTCTCTATATTTTCAAAAAGAAAGATGCGGTGACTGGTCAGCCTTGCGGCCAGTTCATGCACAAGAAGATCGTGGCTGGAAGTGAGGAGTCCCACATCCAACTTTTCTGTGCGGGTGTCAAAAATATGCTGAAAGATCAGTTCTTCGATTTCGTCGGCTTTGGTCTTGATATCCTGAAGGGAGTGTGCCACAAGGTTGATGGGGATCAGAAAATAGCGCTTGCCTTTGCGGCTGAACCGAATGAGGAGCCCCAGTTTCTGATAGATGGCGTTGAGCCGTTTGGCATTCCTGCTGATCTCAACGGAGTTCTGAAAGTCGAAGTCCTCGAGAAAGTCAGTGTCCCCCCGGCTCAGGACACTCTGTTCCATGAGGCCAAGCCCATACGCATTGCCTCCATAGCGGCTGGGCAGGAAGCTTGGGTGATCTTCCGAAGCAAAGGTGCCCATGGGAACGTCTTGAGGGTTGATCCCATAGAGTTCATAGTCTTCCGGACGAATCAGGCGAAAGAAGGTCTCATGTTGGCCCATGGGCTTCGTCTGCCAGATGAATCTGTTTTCGTTCATGACCTTTTCCGTTTCACCTGTTCCGTTTCCGTCACAAAATCATGAAGGAAGCCTGAATTCCCCATGGGGAAAGCAAGGGGTATCATGAGTTCAAGCGCGGGCATTGTGCAAGCAAATTCCCCGCAGATAATGCACGAATCCGAACATTCCGAGGGCAACGCTCAAGCCAAAAAAGTCCAGTGCCAGATCCAAAAGGGTGGGGTACCTTCCGGGAACAAAAGCCTGAAGGGTCTCATCGGCAATGCTCAAAAGCACTCCCGAAAGAAGCACTCTCCAGGCAAAAGGGAAAAAACCGCTGCGTTTCACCACCGGATACCAGGCAAAGCACAGGAAAAGCCCCAGGGAAAAATATTCCAGGGGGTGAAACCAGCTGGTGCTGAATGAAGGGGAAACGTCACTGAAAGATCGGCTGGAGAGGGAAAAAATGAAGGCCGCATAAAAAAGACACGGGACCCAGCGATGCCAGGAAAGGAGGGAATGAGGCGCACGGACCTGAAGCAACGGGGTGCAAATGGCTCCAAACAAGAGGAGGGAGAGAGGGAACAGCATTCCGGCCACTTCCATCCGGAAAAGCCAGATGACTCCCAGGGCACCTCCCAGCTGGAGAAGAAAAAAAGCACTGACCCACACCCCACGGGGAGCTCTTTCCATGAAACAAAAAAATTCTCTCACAGCAGCAAAAAACATTGAATCAACCCATACCAGGCCGTGTTCTCTCTGTTTCCCGGCGAATTCGCAAATCAAGGGAGCTTCAGACGGAGACCCCGCCCCCATGGCACCCTTCCCCTCGACAAACCTTTCCTCCGGGGAACTGGCCCTGTGCACCCTTCAAGCCCCTGAGCCATATATCCTAGCATTTTTAAACCGTTGAGTTCAATTGGCTTATCATGGACACCCCCTTTGGAAAAGCTCTTTGTCATCACCTTCTCATCATCGCGGCCTGTTTCATGGTCTGGATCGGGGCTCACGAAGCATTCGCCTTGATTTCCGAGGAAGAGAACACCATCGAGGTCTTTGAAAAAGTCGCCCCCTCCGTGGTGAACATCACCACGGCCCCCTGCGATCCCGAGTACTTTTTTTGTCCTCTGCCCTCCTCTTCCATGTCTGGATCGGGCATCATTCTGAGAGATGATGGAACCATTGTCACCAATCACCACGTGGTGGCAGAAGCAGAAAACATTGAAGTGGCGCTCTATGACGGCCACCGTTTTGCCGCAAGCATTCTCGCGACCTCCCCCCGCCATGACATCGCCATCCTGCGCATCGATGCGGGTGCACACCCCTTGATTCCCATCGTCCTTGGAGATTCAGACAAACTGGAAGTGGGGGGAAAAGTCCTCGCCGTGGGAAACCCTTTTGGACTTGGCCAGACCCTCACCGTGGGCACCGTCAGCATGACCGGCCGGGACATCAGAGATGGGGGAAGGGTTCTTCGAAACCTCATACAAACAGATGCTTCCATCAACCCCGGCAACTCGGGAGGAGCTCTCGTCAATTCCAGGGGCGAACTGGTGGGCATGAACACGGCCATGCTGAGTCCCACGGGAACGAGCGTGGGAATCGGCTTTGCCATACCCGTCAATCAAGTGAAAAAGGTGGCCCCCGGACTCATACACGGATGGGTGAAATGGCTGGGCTGGATATTGGGTTCCATTGTAGTATACTGGGCCTTGAGGCGCATGCGCCGTCCAGGGACGCCTTCCTGACCCTGAAGAAAACAAGGGCCGGCGTCTCCAGTTCAAAAAAAACGTCGACGAGTGATTTCATGACCCGGACCAAGGGAAAAGGCCGATCATCCTTCGCAGGAATGCTCCGGGCGGGACGTTTTGCATTTTACATGAAGAATCACTGTGCGCGATGGGAGGCAAAAAACCAAGATGAATAAAAAGACCGTGTGCTCACTCCTGCTGGCAGTTTTCCTTTCAATTTGGGGCACAGCATCAGTGGAAGCTCTCACGGAGGATGAACGAAACAACATCCAGATCTATGAGAGCCTGGCTCCGGGTGTGGTGAACATCACGAGCACCGTGCTGGAAAGGGATTTCTTTTTCAATGTGGTCCCGAGACGCGGTGCAGGTTCCGGTTCCATCATCGACTCCAGCGGCCACATTCTCACCAATCACCACGTCATCGAAGACGCCCGTAAGCTGGAAGTGACCCTCGCAAACGGCAAGAAATACAACGCGGAGCTGAAAGGATCGGACCCCGACACAGATCTGGCTGTGCTCAAAATCGATGCTCCCCCAAAAGACCTTGTCGTCATTCCAATGGGTTCCTCGGAAAACCTCAAAGTGGGTCAAAAGGCCATCGCCATCGGAAATCCATTCGGACTGGGGCAAACCCTCACCACCGGCGTCATCAGCTCCATCGGGCGCACTTTGAGAGCCACGGGTGGAACCCTCGTGGAAGATATCATCCAGACGGATGCGTCCATCAATCCGGGCAATTCCGGAGGACCCCTCATCGACTCCAGCGGTAAAATGATCGGCATCAACACCGCCATTTTCAGCCCGACGGGAGCCAGTGTGGGCATCGGGTTTGCCATTCCGGTGGACACGGCCAGGCGGGTGATTGATGAACTCATAGAAAAAGGCTACTACGCCTATCCCTGGATGGGCGCTTCTTTCATGACACTCACTGCGGATTTTGCCAGGGCACTGAAAATCCCGGTGGAAAGGGGAGTCATGCTGGTGGAAGTCGTCCGAAACGGGCCTGCTCACCGAGCAGGCCTGAGGGGAGGAAACGCCAGGGCTCAGGTGGGCAACCATGTTCTCATCGTGGGTGGGGACATCATCACCAAAATGAACGGCAAAGAGTTGATGGATGCCGATTCCGCCGTGAGAGAAATTCGAAGGCACAGGCCGGGAGACCGGGTCACAGTCCATGTGGTGCACTGGGATGGAGGTTCCAGCACTCTTTCCCTGACCCTTGGAGAGCGCCCCCGCACTGGAAGGTGAGGCAGGGAGGGTTTTCACTTTCTCTCGATGACATGGGATCATGGAATGGCATTATACAGAATGGGCTTCCAAAGCCCGGCCGCCCGCCGGGCCTCCTGAAGCGCCTTGTTTTTTTGCAGGCCAATTTCTCCTTCACCCCAAGACAATGTTCCGCAAGGTCACAGCAAAGGCGGCTTTTTATGAAAACAACGACCCTATTGAAATCCCGCAAATTCGCTCCCGTGGTCCTGGTCATCATGGATGGCATCGGCTATCGCAAGGATCCCATTGGAAACGCAGTTCTTGAATCCTACACCCCCAACCTGGACTGGCTTCTTCAAAACTGCCCACACACCCTCCTCAAAGCACATGGAACAGCGGTGGGCCTTCCCAGTGACGAGGACATGGGCAACTCGGAAGTGGGACACAATACTCTGGGAGCAGGCCGTTTTTACCCTCAGGGAGCCCGGCTGGTGAACGAAGCGCTGGAAAGCGGACGCATCTACAGCGGCAAAGGCTGGACAGAGCTGACCCGGTTCTGCAGGGAAAACGGGGGGGCCATGCACTTCATCGGCCTCTTTTCAGACGGCAATGTTCACAGCAACATCCATCACTTGAAACTCATGCTCAAGCGCCTTGCCCACGAAGAAAAAATCGCAAAAGCCCGTGTGCATGTTCTCCTCGACGGGCGGGACGTGGGGGAGACTTCCGCCCTGGAATACATAGAGCCTTTTGAGTCCTTTCTCAAAGAACTCAATGAGCGGGAGGGGGTGGACTACCGCATCGCCAGCGGCGGCGGGCGCATGAAGGTGACCATGGACCGCTACGAGGCCAACTGGGATATGGTGGCTCTGGGCTGGAAGACGCATGTGGCGGCCGAGGAAAGGCAATTCGGTTCCGCACGGGAAGCCATTGAAACTCACCGCCAGGAAAATCCCGGCGTCATCGACCAGGACCTGCCCCCTTTTGTCGTCGCAGACGAAAAAGGTCCAGTGGGCCCCATTTTGGATGGAGACAGCGTGGTTTTTTTCAATTTCCGCGGCGACCGGGCCATAGAAATCAGCCGGGCTTTCGATGAAGAAAATTTCGACAAGTTCGATCGCAAGCCCTATCCTCGCGTGGCTTATGCGGGGATGATGGAATACGACACGGAGGCTCACATTCCCAAGACCTACCTGGTGGAACCTCCCGTCATTGAAAAGACCATCGGTGAATACCTCTGCGCTGCGGGTGTGCGCCAGATGGCCATCAGTGAAACTCAAAAATTCGGGCATGTGACCTATTTCTGGAACGGAAACCGGTCAGGCTACCTTGATGAAGGGCTCGAAAAGTACGTGGAAATCCCTTCGGACCGGGTTCCTTTCGAAGAGCGGCCCTGGATGAAGGCTGCAGAAATCACGGACCATGTCATTGGGGCCATCGCAGAAAAAAACTATGATTTCATCCGTCTCAATTTTCCCAATGGAGACATGGTGGGCCATACGGGCATTTACCAGGCGGCGAGGATCGCCGTGGAGGCCGTGGATCTGTGCATTGGCCGCATCATGAAAGCCGTGGCAAAGGCGGAGGGGGTGCTCATTGTCACCGCGGATCACGGCAACGCTGAAGAGATGTATGAAATGGACAAGAAGGCCGGGCGGCCCAAGATCAACGAGCAGGGCAACCCCAAGGGCAAAACGGCCCACACCCTGAACCCTGTCTGGTTCATGGTCTATGATCCATCGGGAGACAAGCCCATGGAAGTGAATGCAGCCATTGCGGAGCCGGGGCTGGCCAATGTGGCCTCCACCATCTTTCAACTGCTGGGAATGGAAAAACCCGAACTCTATGCAGAGCCACTGCTTCTCTTTCACCAATGAGACCTCCCGTGGACCGCCATGGCCCTATTGCCCCTTCAAGGTGAGGATCACCACCTCGCCTTGACATGAAAAACGAACGGGAACGCCCGATACACCCACGCCGCAGCTGGTGTAACCCTGCATCTTTCCATAATGCCACAAGCCCTGACAAAAGCGGCGGGGCGCGCTGCTGTGCGTGAAAACCGGACCGATGCAGGGCAGCTGAATCTGCCCTGCATGCGTGTGTCCGCAAAGATAGAGCCGAGGACCGTAGGGGGCCACTTCACGATAAATCTCATTGGAGTGAGCCAGAAAAATGATGAATGCCTCGGAGGGCACTCCGTGAAAAGCGTCATTGAGATCATGACACTTGTAGAGGTGAGGGTCGTCAACACCCACAAACCATAGGGCCTCTCCGTTGCGAACAATGGAGCGGGAGTCGTTGATGAGAAAATCGATACCCCTGGCCTTGAGGGGCTCCACGATTTCCAGGCAGTCGTGGTTGCCCAAAACTCCCAGGCACCCATCCCGGGAGTTCAAATGCAACATCACCTCATCCAGGCGCTTCAGTGCCAGGCCAAAAGGCCCATGGTTTTCCATGCGGTAATCCCCGCCAAGGATGCACAGGTCCACATGTTCCTGCCCAATCAGTTCCACAATCCGCTCCGTCAGCCCATCGAGCCCGTCCAGGTGCAAATCGGAAAGATACAGGATGCGATAGTCGTGAAAGGCTGGGGGAAGATCTGGAAAATGAAGACTGAATTTTGTCATTTTAATGTTGAGAGCGTTCCTTTTTCCCCTTTCATACATTCCCAGAGTCTTGAAGGCAGTCTTCATCATGATGTGGTAATAGAAGGAATCTTCAAAATTGACAAAGTAGTGGAACGGGTTGGAAATGATCTGGCACTTTCTGATTTCCCTGAGACGAACCCACGAAGAAACCTTCCTCGGGTAATCTTTGTAGGGCTTTGACAAAAGCACTTCCTTGAGAAACCAGCTTCCCCAGTAAGCCCCCGCCATGAAAACAAGGGTGAGGGCAACGAGTGCTCCCAACCCAAAATCATGGAAGAAAGCCAGGAAGATGAGGGGAAAAGCTCCCTCAAAAAACTGATCCAGCCCTGGCACCAGGCTTCCGCTGGGCAGATCTCTTCGCCTCTTGATGTAGCTGGACGTCAGGTCGCCCGCCATGCTCAGCAAGGCACAGACAAAACCGGTCCACCAGGAGAAATCCATGGCAATACCCGCAATGGTCCCCATGAGCAGGGCAGCCAGAAAGCCCCGAATTGTTTTGTGGGGCCCCAAAAGAGGGCGCCCATCCCGGTGCGTCCTGCGTCCATCGATGGGAGCATTCCACCTGGGGCCAAGGAGGTGCGCCAGAAACACCGGGGCAAAATTGATGAGCCAGAGAAGAAAAAGAATTTTGAAGTAAAAAAACATGGCATGGACCCAATCATTCAACGGGGAATGGCAGGAAATTTCTCAAAACCGCAGACGCGGACCGTTCCAGCAAGTCAAGGATCAGGGGGAAGGCGCAATACTACTCGATCATGCCCATGGAACAAAACCCTTTCGACCATTGCCTTCGGGGTTTCATGACAACAATGCATGCTTCCCCTGCCTGCCCATATTTCAGTGCACTTATTTTGCCAGTCATCAGGGTATACGGTGAAAACTAAAGGCGGGTAATTGTCCGGAAGGGTGGAAACGAGGATGAAAAGAAGTTTTTAAAACGGCTGGCGGGGATTCCCGCCAGCCGTTGTGTTTATTCGATGAAATTTTTCAGGCTGGACTGCCTGTTTGGATTCCTCAGTTTTTTCAAGGCCTTTTTTTCTATCTGACGAATTCTTTCCTTGGAAACCTTGAAGCTCTTCCCTATTTTTTCCAGAGTTTCCGCAGGCTGACCATCCAGACCGAAGCGAAGCCGCAGGATTTTTTCTTCTCTCGGTTGCAGGGTGGACAGAAGGTTTCTCGTCACCTCTGCCAACTCCTTGTCAGAACATTCCTCCATGGGACATACGGCCTTCTCATCTTCGATGAAATCGCCCAACCGCTGATCGTCTTCCCCTATGGGAGTTTCAAGGGATATGGGCTGCGAAGCGAGAGTCAGGACCATCTGGACCTTGTCCAGGGGCAAGTTCGCCCGGTCCGCAATTTCCCGGGGAGTGGGTTCCCGCCCCAGTTCTTTCAAAAGCTCGTAAAAAACCTTGAAAAAGAGGTTTTTCAGTTCAATGAAATGAACGGGAAGACGAATGGTCCGGGTTTTGTCATAGATGCCCCGAATGATGCTCTGCCTCACCCACCAGGTGGCATAAGTGCTGAAACGGTTCCCCTTGGTGTGGTCGAAACGTCCCACTGCTTTCAGAAGACCAAGGTTGCCCTCCTGAATCAAATCGTCAAAACTCATTCCGCGGCCGCGATAACGCTTGGCAATGCTCAAAACCAACCTCAGGTTGGCCTTGACCATTTCCTGCTTGGCCGCATCGATGCCATGCATGATGCTCCTCACCTGCTGAAGGAGAGCAGCAAATGGCGCATTTCCTGTCTCTTCGGAAGCTCCACGCTCCAAAGTCCTGAAAATCACCTTGAGAATCTTGTCTCTCACTCCTGGAAAAGCTTTTTCATGAGCCAGGAGCTTTTGAACCTTGGCATCCGCATCAGCCAGAAGCTTGTGAGAATCCTTGTGCTCGGCCATGAGTTCCACAAGGCGTGTCTGCCCCTCACGGATGGTCTGAGCCAGCTCGATCTCCCTCTCCTGGGTCAGCAGAGGATACCCCGACACCTCCCGCAGGTAGCAGGAAACATGGTCCTCGTCAAACTCCCCTTCAGTGGAGGCAGAAAGAGAATCTTCCGACTCCTCTTCTGTGTCATAAACCGCCGTATCACTGCTGGCGGCAGTCTCACCCTCTCTTTCGGCGAGGTCAACGGCTTCCTCGAAAGAGAGTTCATCTTCCATCAGGTCCTCTTCGGATTTGGTTTTTCTTGTAAAGCTGAACACTTCCTCATCCTGTTCGGACTTGTGAAGCCTGAACTTATAGGGGAGACAAGTTTCAGTGGCGTAAGCTTTCATGGTTCATTCCTCCAAAAGCGGGGGCGAACAACAACGGCTTTTCTTCTCCCAACACACCCCCTTTGATATTATGTTCCCGATTTTTTCAGTCCGGTGTGGATCATGGGAACCTGAAGAACTTAAGATAATAAATCATTCATAATTGAAAGTTAAGTTACCAACGCAAACACGTCAATGACAGAGGACAATGGGCGTCTGCCGGCAAACACGTTGATTTTATATTCGTATATTCGCGGGGAAGGCAGGCTGCAGCCGGGTTTTTCACTCACACTCCCTCCAATAATTATCCAGGGGCAAAGAACTTGTACAATGGGAAAAATTTTTTTATAATATGGTTCTCAACGAAGGAGCACCCATGCTGCACCTTCGTCCTTGTTCATTAAGTGGAAAGTTTTTGCCAAAAGGTTACAAAGAAACCCATGATTTTATAAATGCCGGGCACCCATGTCACCACCATTCAGAAAATTCCATGCTTAAAGGAGAAACGCTATTGGAATGCCCTCGCTGCCGAAAAGAACTGTCCCTCGTCCGCACTTGACGCCAGGTGTATTGGCGCTGCCGTGAATGCGGCGCTTCCTACCCCCTCTCGCAGTTCCGTGAAGCCATCACCGACGAAATGGAAGAAAAACTGGCACTTTGCCGCATCGACAGGGTTTGAGATCTTCCAGCTTTCACCTCAGAAAAATCAAGCCATCTTCCCGCTGGAGGAAAGATGGCTCTTTGTTCTTTTCACACCTGTTTTTCCCAGGCAGTGATTTTACATCCCAAAAGAGTTATAAACACCATATTTTTTCAACTGTCAACACCATATTTTCCTGATTTCATGATTCAAGTTAATCATCTTTCCGGGTTTTGCAGGGGGACTCCCCCTAAAATTTCACTCTTGCAGTTTTTCCCTGATGATCTTCTTTGCCAAATCGAGAGCGTTGGAGAGCTTTTCGGGCTGACTGCCCCCTGCCTGGGCCATATCGGGCCTTCCGCCACCGCTCCCGCCAACTTCCCTGGCTATTTCACGGATGAGATCCCCCGCACGAACTTTTTCGGTGAGATCGGGTGTGACGCCGGCAAGGAGAAAAGCTTTCTGCCCATGCGACGCTCCAAGAACGATGATTCCCCTCTGAAGGCGATTTTTGAAGCGGTCGTTCAGTTCCCGCAAGATTTTGGGGTCATCCGTTTCCACCTGCATGACCAGCACCTGGACACCATTCCAGTCTTCTGCTGAGTCCAGCAGGTCCTGTGAGCGCTTGCTGGTGAGGGACGCCTTGAGAGCTTCCAGTTCCCGTTCCGTTTGTCGCTGCTGGGCCACCAGTTTTTCTATGCGTTCCACCAGGTCTTGAGGCGTTGCCTTCAGCAAGCCAGCCACCTCCAGGAGGGCAGCTCGCTGTCGGCGAATGTGATCCAGTGCCCGCCGGCCCGCAAGGGCTTCGATCCTTCGCACTCCTGCAGCGATTCCCATTTCCTGAACGATCACAAAAAGTCCGATGTCTCCCGTACGGTGGGTGTGGGTGCCACCGCAAAGTTCCTGGCTGAAGCCAGGTATTTCCACAACTCTTACGCTCTCGCCGTATTTTTCCTCAAAAAGAGCCATGGCTCCCGCCTTCAACGCCTGGTCCAAATCCATGAGATGGACCTCCAGGTCCAGATTGCGGCGGATTTCGTCATTGACTCTCCTCTCGATCTCATTGAACTCCTCGGGGGTGAGGGGGGCGAAATGGGTGAAGTCAAAACGAAGGCGGTCAGGGCCCACAAGAGAGCCCGCCTGCTTCACATGGTCTCCCAGCACGGTCCTCAGCACCGCATGGAGAATGTGGGTGGCCGTATGATGAAGGGCCGTGTCCTGCCTGGCTTCAGCATCCACCTGGAGCCGCACCACGTCCCCCACGCGAAATGGTCCTCCCTCCACCTTGCCCACGTGGACAAAAATGTCTCCGGGCAGCTTGTGCGTGTCCAAGACCCAAATTTTCCCCTGAGAACCGGAAATTTCCCCCACATCGCCCACCTGACCTCCAGAGGCTCCATAGAAGGGCGTTTCCTGCGTCACCACTTCCACATCCATTCCATCAGTCACCGCTGAAACGGACTGACCGCCATGAACGAGGGCCTGAACGGACGATTCCGTTTCCAGACTCTCGTGGCCGAGAAATTTCGTGGACACGCCCTCCGATGCCAATTGGCGGTAGACTTCCGAAACATGCCTTTCCCCGCTGCCTTTCCAGTGGAGACGCGACTGTTCCCGCTGTTTCTCCATGAGCTCATTGAAGCGGGCCTCATCGGTCTCCATCTGGAGATCCCGGGCCATGTCGGTGATGATGTCGATGGGGAAACCGAAAGTGTCATACAATTTAAAAACGAGAGCCCCTGGAATGACATTTTTGCCCTCCGCCTGCAGGACTTTTATTTCCTCCTGAAGCAGGCTCAAACCATGATCCAGCGTGTCGTTGAAGCGCTCCTCTTCATGAAGGATCACCCGCGTGATGAAGTTCCGGTTTTCCAGAAGTTCCGGATAGGCATCCTGCATGGAATGCATCACGGAAACGGCCACCTCGTGGAGAAAAGGGCGGTTGAGTCCGAGAAACCTTCCATGGCGCAACGCCCTTCGCAGGACGCGGCGCAAAACGTATCCCCGCCCTTCATTGCTCGGCAGAATGCCGTCACCAATGAGAAAAGCCGCGGCGCGGCTATGGTCAGCAATGACCTTGACGGAGACATCCTTCTCCCCTTCCGTGCCATATTTGTAGCCCGTGAGTTCGGTGATCTTTTCCCGCATGGGAGAGAAAACATCCGTGTCATAGTTGGAGGGAACCTTTTGAATCACCGCCGTGATTCGCTCAAGCCCCATGCCCGTATCGATGCTTGGCTTGGGAAGAGGCTCCAGCACCCCGTCTTCCCGGCGATTGAACTGCATGAAGACGAGGTTCCACAACTCGAGGTAACGGTCGCAATCACAACCGGGCCTGCAGTGGGGGGAGTCGCATCCCATGGAGGGACCCTGGTCTATGAGAATTTCCGAACAGGGGCCGCAGGGTCCCGTCTCCCCCATGGACCAGAAGTTGTCCTTGGTGGGAAAGGCCAGAATTCTCTCCTGGGGCAGGAATTTTGCCCAAAGGGCACGGGCTTCCTCGTCAACGCCCAGATTCATGTGCTCGTCACCCTCATGAATGGTCGCGTAGAGTTTGTCCGCAGGAAGCCCCATGGTCTTTGTGAGGAAGTCCCAGGCATAGTCCACGGCTTCGTCTTTGAAATAGTCCCCGAAAGAAAAATTGCCGAGCATTTCAAAAAAAGTGTGATGCCGTGCAGTGCGTCCCACGTTTTCCAGATCGTTGTGTTTTCCACCTGCACGCATGCACTTCTGACTGGATGCCGCCCGCGTGTAGGGGCGGCGTTCTTCACCCAGAAAAGTGCGCTTGAACTGGACCATTCCTGAGTTGGTGAACAACAGCGTGGGGTCGTCGTGGGGAACGAGTGATGAGCTTTTCACCGTGGTATGGTTTTTGTCCTCGAAGAATTTTAAGTATGCTGTACGGATTTCGCTCGCTTTCATCAAACAGTTCTCCTCGAATTGATTTCTTCCCTTACGCCAGTCATTTTGACAACAACCTTCAAAATGACGGCTTCACCCGTTCACTCCCTGGGGAAAACCCTTCAACCCTCCACGGCAGCGACGCTTTTCACTTCTTCACCGGAGTGCTTCAAATTGTGCACTTCCCGAAGCTTTGCCTCAATATCGCCCAACAGCTCGGGGTGATCTCTCAGGAAGGCCTTGGCGTTCTCGCGGCCCTGCCCCAGCCTCTCCCCGCCATAGGAATACCATGTTCCCGCCTTGTCCACGATGTTTCCGCTCACCGCCAGATCGAGAATATCTCCCTCCCTTGAGATTCCACGGCCATAAATCACATCGAACTCCACTTCCCTGAAAGGAGGGGCGATCTTGTTCTTGACCACCTTGACCCTGGTCCGGTTGCCGATGATGTCCTGGCCTTCCTTGATGGGACCCGTGCGTCGAATGTCCAGCCGCATGGTTGCATAGAATTTCAGAGCATTCCCTCCGGTGGTGGTCTCGGGGGAACCATACATGACACCGATTTTCATGCGAATCTGATTGATAAAGATGACGCACGTCCTGGACTTGCTGATGGCGGAAACAAGCTTGCGAAGGGCCTGGCTCATGAGACGGGCCTGAAGCCCCACATGAGGATCTCCCATTTCCCCTTCGATCTCCGCCTTGGGGACCAAAGCGGCCACCGAATCGATGACCACAACATCGATGGCGTTGCTTCGAACCAGGATTTCAGCGATTTCCAGAGCCTGCTCCCCGTAGTCGGGCTGGCTGATGAGCAGGTCTTCCACCTGAACACCCACTTTACGTGCATAGTTCACATCCAGGGCATGCTCCGCATCCACAAAGGCCGCCAGACCACCCTGCTTTTGAGCTTCCGCCAGAATGTGCAAAGCGAGAGTGGTCTTGCCCGAAGATTCCGGCCCAAAAATTTCCAGAATTCTTCCCCTTGGAACCCCTCCGATTCCCAGAGCCAAATCCAGTGAAAGGCACCCCGTGGGAATGATGGACACCTCAACGGGTTTTGACTCTCCCCCAAGGCGCATGATGGCTCCCTTGCCACAGTTGCGCTCAATTTGGGAAATGGCCGTGTCTATCGCTCTCTGTCTGTCATCTTTGGAACCCATCAAGGAGCCTCCCTGAAACCACTCAAGTTGAAATGCACAGACCCGCCCGGTGACTTTTTCTGTTGCTTCACCACCCTGTTTCACTCAAGCAAAATGTCTTCCAAAAGCAGTTGACGGCGATTCCTAAGCCTTGAATCTCGCTCGAAACAGGGGGGTGTAGATGGCACCTTCGGGTCTCAAGTCGCTTTTATACAATACCAGTTCTTTCACGTCAAAAGCTTCCGCCTCGAAGGCCTGCTCCGCCAGCAGGCCCTCCTGAAGTCTGCGAAGGCCCTGCCTTCCTTTCACACGGCCCAAAGTCAGGTGAGGTTTGAAAGCTCGATGCTCCGGTGTAAACCCAAGGGGCTTCATGGCCTCCTCCACCTCCTCCTTCAGCTCCAAAAGAGCCTTCAGTTCACCGTTCAATCCCACCCAAATGACCCGCATCTGCTTCATGGAAGGGAATGCACCGCACCCCTGCGCCCGAAGTTGAAAGGGCACTGTGCGCATTGCCAGTTTTTCGAGGGCTTCGGCAATGGGGGGAATGGAATCTTCGGGGACGCTTCCCAGAAACTTTAGGGTCACATGAACGCGGTCGGGACTCACCCAGCGGACAGCCCCGCCCCTCTCTTTGAGTCGCACCTGAATGTGCCGCAACCTCTCCCGCGTTGCCTCGGGCACCTCAAGGGCAATGAAGGCCCGAATCATCTGCACAGCATCCTCCACAGCAACTGCAGAGCCGCCTGGCCGGCAAACTGACGAATGGTTTCCCGGTCACCTTGGAACAGGTGCTTTTCCACCCGGGAATCATCCGCGGTGGCACACGCCATGAAAACGGTGCCAACAGGTTTCTCCGCGCTCCCCCCCGTGGGGCCCGCAATGCCCGTAATCCCCACACCGATGTCCACTCCCGCTTTCTCCCTGACCCCCTGAGCCATGGCCAGAGCCACGGGTCCACTGACGGCCCCGTGAACTTCCAGCAACTCCCCGGGCACCCCCAAAAGGGTCTTTTTGGCCTCATTGCTGTAAGTGACAAATCCCCGATCAAAATACCCGGATGATCCCGAAACGGACGTGATGCGCTGTGCCACAAGGCCCCCCGTGCAGGATTCAGCAGCAGCCATTTTCCAGTTCTTTTGCAAAAGCTGCCGCCCCACCACCTTTTCCAGGGGATCATCCCCGTATCCGCTCATCTTATGGCGCCCCAACCTTTCCAGCACCTTCCTCTCCCCTTCGTTCACCCGCATCAGGGCCTCCGCGGGGTCATGAGACGAGGCCGAGAGGGAAACCCACACTTCACGGACCTGAGGATAATAACCCACATCCAAATTCCAGGCATCCACGTCCACCTGTTTCAACTCATGGCCCACCTCCGATTCAAACACATCCTGGAAGCGCAGCACGCGCTTCACATGATAAGGCCTTCGAGGAAATTTTTTCTCCAAGTGGGGCAAAACAAAACGGGCCATGAGATCTTTCATCTCGTGGGGCACACCGGGCAAAAAGTAGCAGGGAACATTTTCGTGTTCCAGAAAGTGCCCCGCCATCTCACGCCCGATTTTCACGGCACCCTGCGGAAGTTCCGTGAGCTTCTCCGCTTCCCTTGTCCAGGGACGACCCCGATTGCTGAACCGGTCCTTCAACCAGCCCAGATATTGAGAATCATGAAGAAGGGGCAGTCCCAGCGCCCTGGAGACAGCAGCATTGGTCCGGTCATCTTCCGTGGGGCCCAGACCTCCGCTCACGATAACAAACCGGGAACGTTTCATGCAGTGCAGGAGCATCTCGGCAATCACTTCCTCCCGGTCGCCCACAGTGAATATGTGCTGGAGTTGAAAGCCCTTTTCCCTCAGCTTCAAAGCGATATGATGGGCATTTCCGTTGGGAATGTCCCCCTGAAGGATTTCATCCCCGATGGTGAGGAGCGAGCCCACCACTTCTGTCGATGTGTTCACAGAGAACTCCCTCACATGGATGTGCCGCAGACCATGGCAACCTTCCTTTGTCAAACCCTCTTTTGACTGAGCCACAGGATGTCTTCGTACACCTTGAGCAAAGGCTTTCCTGATGCAGCGGCAATACGCTTGCAGTCCTCATATTCGGGCACGGCGCGCACTTGACCTTCTGCCAGGCGGGCTACCTTCACCCTGCAAGGCCCATGCGGTGTTTCAATGTGGAGAATTTCGCGCTCCAGTTCGAAACGCTGGACCGGGCAGACGCGAACCCCTAGAGTGGTCGTCTCCTGAAACACCTCCTGCAGAACCTTTTCTTTCAAAAAAGGCTCGAAAAGAGCGCGCAGGAGAATTCCCGGACGGTTTTTCTTCATGTGCACGGGAATGGCGTGCACATCCAGAACACCGAGAGCAAAAAGACGGTCGAAAACATGATCATAAAGCTCGGGGTTCATGTCATCAATGTTGGCTTCAGCCATGAGCAGCGTTTTTTCCATGGGGACTGCCTCTTCCGTCCCCAGAAGAATCCGCAGAAGATTGGGCGGACTGGCAGATGGATGAGTGCCCACGCCATAACCCGCTGCCTGCAGGCGCATGCCGGGAAGGGGGCCGAACTCCCGGGCAAAAGTGGTCAGCACCGCAGCGCCCGTGGGAGTGACCAGTTCCCTTTGGGCTCCACTGCCATAGAGAGGCACATCCTTGAGGAGCATGACGGTTGCGGGAGCCGGCACGGGCAGGAGTCCATGCTCCGTCCTGACCCATCCTCCCCCTGCGGGAAGGGGGGAGGAGCAAACCCGGTCCACCCCCAGGTAGTCCATCCCGATGACCGCCCCCACCACATCCACGATGGAATCCACAGCCCCCACTTCATGGAAGTGGACCTTCTCCAGGGGCACTCCATGCACATGAGCCTCCGCCTGCGCCAACCGTTCAAAGACCTCGAGAGCCTTTTCCCGAACCCATTGGGACAGACGGCTTTCTTCGACAATTCGACGTATTTCGGGAAAGGCCCGCGGGGGCTGTACTCCGTGAACCACCTGAAACCGAAACCCTGAAATGGCCCCCCTGCTCTCCCGCCATGCTTTCAATGAGTATCCCGAAAGGGCGGTCTTGCTCAGTTCCTGCCGCAGGTGATCCTGGGGAAGGCCGAGGTCGAGCATGGCCCCCAGTATCATGTCTCCACTGATGCCCGAGAAACAATCGAAATAAGCAGTTTTCATTGAAATGCCGATTTTTCAGGTTTATGGGTGATTGAAAGCCTGCCAACGAAAAATTCCAAAAGGGAGCGACGTGTGACAGCAGAGCCCTCCTGCCGCCCGGAAACTCAATGAAAACATGGAAATCAAGATGGGGAATATTTGTGTCATTCTCCAAAAATCTCAAACAGAAAAACACAAAGGGGACAGCTCCGCAACGGGTAAATGGAGCAGTGGGGCCAGGAGCGGGGCGGTCTTTTTTATTGAGAGGAGGTATTGACACAATGCTGAGTCGATGATAGATGTTCTATCTCTAAAAATTGAGAAAGTTCAAGGCAGTGGAGGGATGGCCGAGTGGTTTAAGGCGGCGGTCTTGAAAACCGTTGAACGAAAGTTCCGTGGGTTCGAATCCTACTCCCTCCGCCATGAAGCTGCACAGCCCGGAGAGATGGCCGAGTCGGCTGAAGGCGCTCGCCTGCTAAGCGAGTGTAGGGTCAAAAGCTCTACCGAGGGTTCGAATCCCTCTCTCTCCGCCAGATCAAACACTTAGCCCAACCGCGGGGTTGGGCTTTTTTGTTTTTCAATGATCAGGTGTACCGCTTTCCGTACCCGCCCATCTTGACAGCATCAAGTGACTGCCTTCACTTGAGTCTCAAAATCTTCCGCATCCTGACAATATCCTTTTCAGACACAGCAAATTCCAGATACTCACAGGACTCCCCGGTGCCCATCCAGTCAGAAATCACACGGTGTCCCACGCAGTGCGAGAACAGTTTTTTGACAGTCACGTTGATCCCGTTGCTGATCAGGCTGTGACTGGAAAACCGATGCACTCCCAGCGCCAGGGATGACTCCACGCTCTTGAGGGTCAGATGAATGAAGGCGGCACTTTTGCGGTACTCCCGGGCAACGCCCATCATTTCAAGGTAATAGCGGTCCGGATCCTGACTCAGGTGGGGATCGTGGGGAAGCAGGTCCTCCAAGACCCGATCGTGAGGCGTGACGCCACAAAAACCGATGACTCTTTCTTCATTGTTTTTCACGATGACAAAAAGATTGCGTTCTTCCTCTATGAAGGCAGCAAGCTCCCGGGCCGTTTCCTCGCGGTCCACGTGGGGCATGGGACTGCAATCCATGACCAACTGAACCACACTGTCCATGGAAACGGAATCGCCCGGTCGCAGAAGAGAAGCTTCCAAAAATCCCTCCCTTTCTTTTTCATCAAAAGGTCCACAAAGCCGGGGAACATATTCACCCAGGCGCATGATGCAGCCGGCTGCCCGCTCTTCAGCATTTTCCGTGAGAAGAGGGACAGAGGGGGTGCAGGCCCATCAGCTTCTTCCTCCAGGCAAGGCAGCTGCCAGCAAGCTGGACAGGGAATCGTATCCCAAAACAAAAAATCCTGCCCAGAGGGCCATCTGAATCCCCGAAACGGCGAAAAGCAAAAAGACGAGAAGGGAACGGGATGGAATTCTCTCCCTCAGAAAGATATAAAGAGGCCCTGCTCCAGCCCAGAGACTGATTCCCATGATGAATCCCGCCTCCAGAGCCCACCCCAGGGACCTTGAACGCCCCGCTGCCCTGTTCACCAGCCGTCTCCATCCATTGGAAAGGGTGAAGTCCACCTGGACTTTCTGGCTGCAAACGATCACTCCCCAGGAAAGAAGCAGATTCCCCATCCAGAGAAGAAAAAAAATGTGAAGGTGGCTCACATGGTGATATTTCAAGATGGCCACCAGGGAAGCGGTGAGAGCGACCAAAATCCAGTCCAGCTGACGGTAAAGAAGGGCTGCAACCGCCAGTATTCCCGTTTGGCGAACAAGAACGGACCGGTCTTCTATGCCCATGAAAGTGCGGACTATGCCTGAAAGCCTGGAAATCACCCCTCCCCCTTCAACGCACTGCGCCCAAGTCAAGGATCGCGCTCACACTCTGTCTGAAGTTTGACACAAACCTTCCACTCAGGGGCTCTGAGTCGACAGAACTTTGACTCCTTGTTCAGCTGCCCTTCCTCTGTATGAAAAGTTTTCAAAGACCCACTTCAAAGAGGCCTTTTTGAGATGAAACCCCGAGGTGCCGAGGCCCATGACCATTGTCACTCTCACTGAAGGACCCCTTTTCACGGGCAGAGGACGGTTCCCCTAAAGAGATGGAAAAACCGTCGTTTTCCTTGCTTGCGGACACCACCTTTTCAGTCTCCTCAGGGTAATACTTCCAATAGGGATCGCTTTCGTTGGCAAAAGGACACAAGGGAACGATCAAAGGTTTGACACCCAGCAGAGATTCCAATTGAAGGATCGCCGGAAGGACGACCTCCCGGGTGAACGCCTCTTCTTCATATTGCAGGATAAAGTTTTCAAAAAGGATCCCGTGACAGATGAAAAAGGAGAGGTAGCGCGCGTAGAAGGTGGAAGCCGTTTTCCCATTTGCAAGGACCCACGAGGACATGTCCACGACGCTTTTTTCTGCTCCGGGAAGGATGTGGCTGAGGATTCTGTGATGGAAAAGAGGGAGGGACTCACCTTTTCGTGTCTGGATTTGAGAAAGCTTTTTTCCATGGGCCCCGTTGAAATCGATGACCCTGCAGGCGCTCAGCTTTTGCCCCCCTTTTCTTCCCCGTCCTCCATAAAAGAACAATTTGCCAAGAAAGTATTTTTCCTGGTTCTTTGGAGTGAACCGGTCTTCGGTGTATTCCAGAACCAGGGGTGGAAGAGCGGCGGATTCAGCCAGATCAAAAAAATGGATGAGTTCCATGTTGGGACTGGCAATGTTCCTGGCGAGAACAGCCTTTGGAATATCCCGGAAAAAATCCGGCCACCCCTTCTGAAACATGGCGTCAATGCGCTCTTTGAGTTTTCGGTCATTCCACCTTTTCCACACTTCTCTCCTGGCGACTTCTAGGGGCGTGTAAATGAAACGCATTTCATCACTCATAGTATTTCCAGGCCAGTGAGGAGTTTCGTGAGCCACACAGATGGACCGCATGGGATCCCTTTCCCGGGAATTTTTCATTCCTTAAAGCCGGCCCTTTTCTCCCGTGAACCATTTCATGAGAGATCAGGACCCTGAAAGCCTTGCGGAGGCATTGAGCGCAATGCGAACACTGTCCACTTTGAACATGAGAATCGAGGGAAGGAAAAAACCGGAAGACTCGACAGATCTCTTTTCTAAAAAAATGCCAAGTCTTCCGCTCTGGAAAGTAAAAAGAAAAGCAGATTTGTCGCAGCTTCAGAATGAGTAGGTGGCTTTGAGTCTCCAGGTTCTTCCATCCTGCTGAATAATGTTCTGGTGATGCTCCTGAGACGCGGGATAGCCATAATTTTTATCAAAAATATTGTAGACGCTCGCTGAAATCTCCAGTCTTTTACTGAAAAGGTTTCGGGAAAAAAGGGTGGCATCAACCACGAAATAATCATCTGCATCCTTGCCCTGAAGGGTGAGACGACTGTCCATGTACCGGAGATTGATCGACCCGAAAAGACTGTCCTCATAAAGAGGAGCGCTGAGTCCCGCCTTCACCATGTGCCGGGGGGAATTGGTCAGCCTCCTGCCTGTCCGGCCATCTTCCGCAACCTGCAAGGTGTAACTCAGGTAGCTCTCCAGCCCATGGGGAAGCTTGCCCTCCAGTTCAACTTCCACTCCTGTGGCATTGGCCTTGTCCACGTTTCTGAAAAGGAGGTCTTCCTGTAGCGTGATGATATCTCTGATGTTGTAGTGAAAAAGGGAGGTTCTCAGGCGAAACGCTTCCCTGACGGACTGTTCCCACACGAACTCGTAGGTGTCGATGGTTTCGGGCTCAAGATCTCCATGGGGGCTCTCCAGGTAGTAGAGTTCATAGGCATTGGGAGAGCGAAAGGCGCGGCCATAGAGAAACTTCAGGGTTGTTTCCGGAACGGGGTTGTAGATGAGGGCAATTCTCGGATTGACCCGTCCCCCGAAAAGATCGTGGTGGTCGAATCGCAGGCCGGCATTGAGAATGAGGTTGTCAAAAATCTGAAATTCATCCTGAACATAAAGGGCCCAGCTGTGAGAATCTTTTTTGCTCTCAAAGACCGTGTCGCCCGTGCCCCTTATTTTTGCCGACTGGTCCTGGGCGAAGTTACTTCGAAATTCGGCTCCCAGAATGACCCGGTGACTGTCAAAAAACCGCCTGCTCACCTGAGCTTCCCCTCCGAACCATTGAGCCCGGGCCAGATCCTGCACGACCACCCGCTGAAGGGGATCCTTTTCCGACAGGGACAGAAGATAAGGATAAAATCCTTCATACTTGTAATAGTCATAGTAGAGCCGCGCCAGAAGACTCCACCCATTGTCGAAGACACGGTCGTATTTGAGGTTCAGGTAGGCACGCACATCGTCGGCCCACGAGTCGGGGTCGTTGAAGATCCTTCCCGCAGGGGCGGTGGGAATCCCCTTTTCCCTGGAGTGAAAAGCAGATTGCAGCGTGAAGTCCTTGTAGGAAATATTCGTGAACAGGTTGTAGAAATCATCCCCGTCGAGCCCGCGGGCCACTCCATCCCCGAGTCCGGGACGATCAAACTCCTCAAAATACAGGTCCCTTCCATCACTTGAAAACCCGGACCCGGAAACCAGGACCTCCAAGCCATTTTGGAAGCGATTTCCGTAAGTGATGCGCCCCTTGTAGGTGTCGTGACTGGCCGCCTCGCCGGACACTTCCGTACCCCTCAGAGCACGCCCTTTTTTGGTGATCACATTGATGACTCCAAAAAAAGCATTGCTGCCGTATATGGAAGAACTGGGACCACGAATGATTTCCACACGATCAATGAGGTCGATGTCCACGGGGAATTCTGTTCCCAGGAGAGCCTGATCGAAGATGGCATCGTTGATGCGGTGACCGTCGACCAAAAGAAGAATGCGTGTGTTGAGGTCGCCCGGCCTGGAAAACCCACGGGCACCCACATACTGATACACTCGGTCGTAGGTGATGAAAAAGCCGCTCTGGTTCTTGAGAATGTCGCCGAGGGTGCGGTAGCCGTACTTTTTAATCTCCCCGCTGGTGACGATACTCACTGAGGAAGGGGCTTCACTCAACTTCTGCTCATACTTTGATGCCCCAAAAACGGAGGGAATGTCCTGAAAAAGGAGCATCTCATCCCCTTTGCCGTGCAAATGAAAGGCATCCGGATCCGCGTGTGATTCAGAAAAGAAAAGGCAGGTGAAGAGGAAGGGAAAAACCCAGAAAAAAAGAAGACAGTTTCTTTTCCAAACGTATGACTGCGCATTGTTTGCCCTGGCCATCAAATTCCTCATCCCCCGCATGGTGTCGCTCTGAATCGTTTTCAACCCAAATGCTCGAGTGGTCCCAAGATCCCGGAAAGCCTCCTTCCGCCAAACGGCATTTCCCTTTTACGCCTCCACGAGGAGCCTTCCGGTTTTCATGCAATTTGTTTGGATTCGCCGGACAGCAGGGAATGATTTTCAGGTGCATTTCGGCTTTACTTATGAACCCAAAAAACAGTATGGAGCTTTCATGATCTGGAAGCCATGGCCTCGTGTGCCTCCTGCGATCCGGAATCAACTCATCATGCAATAAAAATGCCCAAGAATTGTCTCGCAAAAAGCCCAAGGAAAAAATTCCCAAGGAGAATCAAGGCCAAACATCTACGAAAGCATGGAATAACATTTGCATACCCGATCTTGCGTCAAAAAGCTGCCTTGACTACCCCAAGAGGGCACAAAACCGATCCGCTCTATGGCAGGAAGGTGCGGCGCCTGTGGGCAGAGGACTGGCTCAACCCAAAAAATCAGCCGGAAACTTGAAAAGGATTCCAGACTCCTACCAAATGAAGATTTCAGTGAAGTGGAACCTTCTATATTTATGGCTCGTGGTCGGCCTTTTGGTCCCTTTGGAGGCGCCCCCTCTGTGCGCACAGCCTCCGCCAAAAGTGCTGGCCATTGTGAGCCACAATGCCCTCCCCTATGAAGAGGCACTGGAAGGGTTTGAGCAGCACCTGGCGCACTCTCCCTTGCGGCCCGAGGTGGAGATCGCCCGCATCGAAGGAGATGCCATCAAGGCTGCGGAGGAAATAGAAAGAGCTTCCCGAAAGGGGTTCGCACTCATCCTGACCCTGGGGGCCATAGCTGCCGCGGCAGCAGCCGAGTCGGAGACCTCAATCCCCGTGGTCGCCGGACTCGTTTTGAATTCGGACGAACAGAGAGGCAATCAAAACATTCACTGGGTTTTTCTGGACATCCCCTTTGAAGTCCAGTTTCACTGGCTGACCAGGATCCTGCCCGGCGTCAGAAACATCGGGATCATGTACAATCCTGAAAAAACAGAAGAAAAGATCCAATCAGCTGTTTCCATTGCAAGAAAGCACGGACTCAATCTCTACCCGCAAAAAATCGAGAGGCCTTCGGATATTCCGGAAGCCCTGAGCTTTCTCTCCCGAAGAGTGGACGCGCTCCTCGGCATTCCCGACCAGAGCATCTACACACGCCAGACCACACAACACATTCTGTTGTTCTCACTGAGAAACAGGATCCCTTTCATTGGCCTTTCGGAAGCATGGGTTCGGGCTGGAGCATTTTACTCCCTGGACCGTGATTATAGGGATGTGGGGCTGCAGAGCGCTGAAAAAGCAGAAAAAATCCTTTCCCAAGGAAGCGACACTCAGCACGCAAAATCCTCCTTTCCGCGAAAGTTTGTGTATATTTTGAACCTGAAGACAGCCGGCCACATGCGAATCGCCATCCCGGATGAAATCATCCAGGGTGCGCACAAGGTCTACAGGTAGCCAAGGGAGATCCATTCATGGCAGGCAAAAGACGGCTCGGGCTCGTTGGTAAGTTCAACTTATTGACCATAAGCCTCATCCTGCTCACTTCATTCGGAATCACATTTTTCATCATAAAACAGGAAATGCAGCAAAATTACAATACCCTGCTGCACCATGGAAAAAATCTTGCCACCATGGTCTCCCTCAACAGCGAATACGCCATCTTCACGGAAGACAAAAACACCCTCTCACAGGTGGTGGAGAGTCTCACGGGCCAGGAAATAGCCTACGTGGCCCTCTGGAGCAGAGACAACCGCAAGCTCATTGAAAAACACATGGGCACTGATGTGGGCCCGCCGGACATCATGAGCATGGGGAGTGCCCTCGAAGCGACGGTCACCCAAGATTTCCTGAGCAGGGTGAACGGGAAACGATATGTCAACATCACCACTCCCGTTCAAACACGCCCCAGCTCAGACATGAACCTGTTCGTCAACCGGGTCTCAGAAAACGAAAGCGCTGAAACCATCGGCTGTGTCCAGCTGGTCCTGACCCTGGACATTCTTCACGAGCAGATTCGAAGCTTTTTGATGTCTACCATCATGGTCACCGCCATCATAGTGGCCCTGGGAGTGCTCCTGACCCTGACCTTCACCCGACGGATCGCCTCGCCTATCAAAGACCTGGTCCACGTGACCCAGGAGATATCCGAGGGAAACATTAACCACTCCATTGCCATGAAGACACACGATGAAATCAGCGAACTTGCCGCGGCCTTCAACACCATGCTGGAAAGGCTTCGGGAATACCGCCAGCAGGTGGAGGAGCACCAGCGAACCCTGGAGGAAAAAGTCAGGCAGCGAACCATCGAGTTGGAAAACGCCATCGAAGAAGCTCAGATCCTTGCCCAGAAAGCCTGTGAAGCCAGCCGCGCCAAATCCCAGTTTCTCGCAAACATGAGCCACGAAATCCGAACCCCCATGAACGGTGTGCTCGGCATGGCCGAACTCCTGCTCGACACGCAGCTGAACGAAAAACAGCGAATGCTCGCAGAAACGGTTTTGAACTCGGGAGAATCACTCCTGAAGGTCCTCAACGACATTTTGGACTTCTCCAAAATCGAGGCCGGAAAACTCGAACTGGAGCACGTGAATTTCGACCTCAGAAACTGTGTGGAGGAGGCTTCTGAACTGCTGGCGGAGCACGCTCATAAAAAGGGATTGGAACTGATCTGCCACGTGCAGGAAGAAGTGCCCACAGCCCTTGTGGGAGACCCCGGACGGGTGCGTCAGATCCTCATCAACCTCATTGGGAATGCTGTCAAGTTCACAAGTGAGGGAGAAATCGTCATAAGAGCTTCCCTTTTGAAGGAGGATGAACAGTCCGTTCAGGTGGGCTTTGCGGTATCGGACACGGGTATCGGGATTCAGCCCCAGGTCCAGGCACACATTTTCGATGCTTTCTCCCAGGCCGATGGGTCCACAACCCGCAGATTTGGTGGAACAGGCCTGGGCCTGGCCATTTCCAGGCAGCTGTGCCAAATGATGGATGGTGACATATCCCTGGAGAGCACTCCCGGTGAAGGGAGCACATTTTATTTCAGTGCGACTTTCGAGAAGCAGAAAAAGACCATTGAACCTCTGCGCTCCCCCGCGGGGGACCTGAAGGGCCTCCGTGTGCTGGTCGTGGATGACAACGCCACCAATCGCAGCCTTTTGCACCACATGGTGATTTCCTGGGGCATGAAAAACGGCAGTGCCGAAAACGGTCCGCAGGCCCTGGAATTGCTCCGCAACGCCGCTTTGAAGGGGGAACCCTACCACGTGGCCCTCCTCGACATGATGATGCCCGAGATGGATGGCCTTGAGCTGGCCAGGGCCATCAAGTGCGACCCCCTCATTTCCGGCGTTCACCTGGTCATGCTCACCTCCGTGGGCCAGTTCGGCGATGCTGAAGCCGCACGCAAAACGGGCATCGAGGCCTATCTGACCAAACCCGTGCGCAGGTCCCAGCTTCATGGAAGCCTTCTGGCAGTCATGGGGTCCGACGCCCCTTGCCCCATAGCCCCCGCCTCCACAAACCAGCACTCCGGAAGGGACGAGTCCCTGTCCCCCTCCCGCATACTGATCGCCGAGGACAACCGCGCCAACCAGCACGTCGTCAAGGGCATGCTCGAATCTCTCGCCTATGAAGCCCATGTGGTGGAGAATGGAGAGGAAGTTCTGGAAGCCCTGGAAAACACCCATTATGACCTCATTCTCATGGACTGCCAGATGCCCCTCATGGATGGCTATCAAGCCACGCACCTCGTCCGAGAGCGGGAAAAAAGAAAGAACCTGCCCCGCATGCCCATCGTCGCCTTGACAGCCCACGCCATGGAAGGCGACCGGGAGCAGTGTTTGAACGTGGGCATGGATGATTATCTGAGCAAACCATTTGTCCGGGACCAGCTGCGCAGAACGCTGGAAAAATGGATCGGGAGCAGGAACGGGCTGCGATGCCCTTCCATTGAAATCAGCAGTGTTCACGGCCATCGGGATAAAAAGAAAACCTTACCCTCAAGGGACTCTGACGGGGACGGGGAAAGCGTCATCAACACCGCCGTATTGGACAACATTCGTTCTCTCGGAATTCCCAAAATTCTTCAAGAACTCATCGAAATCTACCTGGCCGACACACCCAGGCTCATGAACGATTTACGGGAAGCAGTGAAATCCAAAAACACCTCCGCCCTGAGAATGGCCGCCCACAGCCTCAAGTCCAGCAGCGCCAACTTGGGAGCCAACCGGTTGTCCGCCCTCTTCAGGCACATGGAGGAAATGGCCCGCTCTCAAAACCTTCAGGGCGCAGACGATTTTCTGGCGAAGGCGGAACAGGAATATGATGCGGTGCAAAAAACTCTGCGCATGGAACTTCAGGGAGACAAAGAACCATGACGACCCACTTTGAAGCGCCCCTTGTAATGATTGCCGATGACGACCGAATGGTCCGCTTCATGGTGAGTCAAATGCTGGGAAAGGACGGCATCGCCGTTTGCGAGGCCGAGAACGGCAGGGAAGCCGTTGGCGTTTTCAGGGAACACAGGCCGGACATTGTGCTTTTGGACGTCATGATGCCCGAACAGGACGGGTTCACCACATGCGAGGTGTTGCGAAGCCTGCCCGAAGGGGAGCATGTTCCCGTGATCATGGTGACAGGACTGGAGGACGTGGAATCCATTCGCAAGGCCTATGAGGTGGGGGCCACGGATTTCATCACCAAGCCCATCAACTGGGTCATTCTCGGCCAGAGGATTCGCTACATGTGGCGCGTCAGCCTCATGAGCCACAGGTTGCGTGAAAGCGAGGAAAACAAGCGTGCCCTTCTGGACGCCATCCCCGACATGATGTTCAAGCTGCATGAGGACGGCACCATCATGGACTTCAAAGCCCCCAACGATTCGCGCCTTTCCCTGTCATCCTGGGAAATCATCGGAAAACCGGTCAATGAAGTCCTCTTCATGGAGGCCCCGCAGCAGGCAGGCGCCCGCATTTCAAGAGTTCTGGAAAACGGGAGCACTCAAATTTTTGAACACCGGTCGCAGCTGGGGGGAGAGTGGCGCCACTACGAATCGAGGATCGTCAGGAGCGGAGACAGGGGAGCCCTCGCCATGGTGAGGGATGTGACGGAACGCAAGGAAGCGGACGAACAGATCGTGCACCTGGCATACCATGACAATCTCACGGGATTGCTCAATCGGCACCGTTTCAGGGAACACCTGTCCCAGGCCATTTCACATGCTGAGCGGTATGGGGGGCTCCTCGCTGTCCTTTTCCTCGATCTTGACCGTTTCAAGCGAATCAACGACACCCTGGGCCACAACACGGGAGACCTTCTTCTCCAGTCGGTGGCCGAGCGTTTGCAGGAGTCCGCCCGCGGGAAAGACTTCTTCGCAAAGACAAACCCGGGACAAGGGGGAAGTCTCATGTCCCGCCTTGGAGGTGACGAATTCGTCGTGCTGCTCACCGAAATCGATCACATTCAGGATGCAGCCAAGGTGGCTCGCAGAATCCTTGACAGTCTCTCCAGGCCCTTTCAACTTTCGGAACATGAAATTTTTATTTCCGCCAGTCTCGGAATCGCCATCTATCCTGCGGATGGCCAGGATGCGGACACCATCATCAAAAACGCCGATGCGGCCATGTACTGCGCCAAGGATCAGGGGCGAAACAATTTCCAGTTCTATACAGAATCCATGAATGCGGCCGCATTTGAACGGCTTTCCCTTGAAAACAGCCTGCGAAAGGCCCTGCACCGGGGAGAATTCTGCCTTCACTATCAACCCCAGCTGGACACTCATTCGGGGAAGATTGTGGCTGTGGAGGCGCTCATTCGATGGCACCACCCTGACCTGGGACTGGTTCCTCCCGGTGACTTCATTCCCCTTGCAGAAGAAACGGGACTCATTGTTCCTGTGGGGGCCTGGGTCCTCCAGGCTGCGTGCGAACAGATCAGGCAATGGCAAAAGATGGGCCTTCCCCCCTTGCGCATGACGGTGAACATTTCCAGTCGACAGTTCCGGCAAAATGACCTGGTGAAAAACGTTTCCCATGCCTTGGAAACCTCGGGCCTGGACCCGAAATGCCTGGAACTGGAACTCACGGAGAGTGCCATCATGCACAACACCGACCTGGCCATCTCCATGCTGCGCAAGCTCAAACTCAAGGGCATTCGAATCGCCCTGGACGATTTCGGAACGGGCTACTCCTCTTTGAGCTATCTCAAACGTTTTCCCATAGACGTGGTCAAGATCGACCGTTCGTTTGTGAGGGGGCTGAACAAAGACGCTGACGATGAAGCCATCACCCTGGCCATCATCGCCATGGCCCGCAGCCTGAATTTGAAAGTTGTGGCAGAGGGTGTGGAAACAAAAGAGCAGCTCACTTTCCTCCGTGAACACAACTGTGATCTGGTGCAAGGCTACTATTACAGCCCTGCCGTACCCGCGGAGGCCATTGAAGCCCTTTTTTCAAGCCCCGATTCCGGTTCCACTCAATCGGAATGATGGAATGACAGGGATGCTCCATTCCCCGCGAAGGGCCGGACCCAGGAAAATGTGCAGGAAATGCCGAAAGGATCATGAGGGGAACGGGGACGGCCCGTGTCCGGTATCTGTTCCCGGCCCAATGGGCGAAGACAGCAAAAACCTCTCAGGGAATTCCCTGTTCTCCATGCCCCTGATGGCATTTCTCAGGAATCAATGCCTGATTCCTCCTCCATGATCTTTGCCACCATGTCCTTCAAAAGCCTGTAAGCGCCCAGTTCCATGGCGAAGTGAACACCTATCCCCCTCTCTTCCACGCGGACAACTTTTCCTCTCACCTTCACCGACGGCTCGGGTGCCGAAGGAGGAAGGGCGATCTCCACCTCAATCATTTCCTGCAGGGGAACCCCTGAACTGGTCAGGAAGAACATTCCGTTGACGCTCAAATCGTGAATTGCGCCGGGAATGTTTTGGCCCAGGTAAGTGACCCGCGTTTCCGCATCGGTCCTCACACGCACAAAATGGCGCTTATCCATTTGACATCCCTCAAAAAAACATAAAACCGCAAAAAGGGTTGATGAAAACATGCTGTGATTGGGTAGAATTGACACCATGCAGACTGCACATGGAACAAAAGGGGACCGTGATCCCCGCCTCGAAAAAGAGAGTGCAAACAGAGTCTCATCGATAAGGAATCGAACATGGTTCGAAGGGTCATGCACATGGACATGGATGCTTTCTACGCTTCGGTGGAACAGGTGGACAATCCGCACCTGAAGGGAAAACCTGTCATCATCGGTGCATCAAAAAGGGGCGTGGTTTCAGCCGCTTCCTACGAAGCACGAAAGTATGGGGTCCATTCAGCCATGCCCGTTTTCCAGGCTCGAAAACTATGCCCCAACGGAATCTTTCTGCCGGGCAGAAAGGAACGTTACAGGGAAATATCACGAAAAATCATGGCAATGCTTCAAAACGTCTCCCCCCTTGTGGAACAGGTATCCATCGATGAGGCTTTTGTGGACATTTCAGGGACAGGGGCTTTGCACGGGCCTCCAGGAGAGCTGGGACAGAAGCTCAAAGCCCGGATCTTCAAAAGCACTTCACTGACCTGCTCCATAGGCATTGCCCCAAACAAGTTTCTTGCCAAAATAGCTTCGGATATGAAAAAACCCGATGGACTGACGATCATTGAGGAAGAAGAAGTTCACTCCATGCTCGGCCAGCTCCCCCTTTCCAAAATTCCCGGCATCGGAACGAAGACGACCACTTTTCTTGAGCGCCTGGGCGTGAAATCCCCGGCAGACATTCTCAGGCACCCCCCCGCTTTCTGGACTCAAAAGCTGGGCAAGGCGGGCTCACACCTCTACAGGATGGCCCAGGGGATCGATCACTCTCCGGTGACACCCTCTCCGGTCATCAAGTCGTGCAGTGCCGAAGACACTTTCCCGGAAGACACGCAGGACATGGGCCTGGTGAAAAAATGGCTCTTTCACCAGGCAGAAACGGTGGCAAGAGAGCTGCGGCACAAGGGTCTCAAGGGCAGAACCATCTCGCTCAAGGTGAAGTTCCGGGATTTCAAAATTGTCACGAGAAGCCTGACACTGCCCGATCCCACCAACTGTACGCAAACCATCTACGAAGGGGCCTGCCGTCTCCTGGAAAGACTTCACACCTCCGGAAAAATCAGACTGGTAGGGGTGGGTCTCGCAAACTTTCAAAAAGGCCCTCAACAGATGAATCTCTACTCAAACCTTCACACCCTCCGCAGTGAGCGGTTGGACTCGGCGATGGACAAAATTCGGGAGAAATATGGAGACGAACTCATCAAAAAAGGATTGATCATGGACCTGAATCCATGACCCGACTCCCCGGGGAATCAGCCCCTGACCTTCACCCTTTTTTCCAGCCGGTCCGCAATGGCGCGCAAAGCCAGACCGGCCGCACTGCCCGGAGACTGCTTCAGGAGAAGCTGCTGAGAGCGGACGGATCGTGTCACCGCCTTGTCGTGAAGAACAGATCCCAGGTGGACGGGATTCACTTGCAGGAACCGGGCCGCCACCCGTGCCAGGTTTTCAAAGATCTGGAGTCCTTCTTCCTTGGACCCGAGGAAATTCATGACGATGGAGAAGCGATCACATCCATGGTCTTTTGAGAGAATCTTCATGAGGGCATAGGCATCCGTGAGGGATGTGGGATCGGGACTCACCACGATGACATTGTGCTGGGCAAACGTGTTGAACCACAGGACCGATGGACCTATTCCCGCAGCCGTATCGAGAAAAAGACAGTCAAAGTGGCGACCGACATCGTCCAGGAGTGCCCCAAGCCTCTCATGTTCCCCTGGTCCCAGCGCCGCCATTCGGGCAACCCCGGAACTGGCGGGCAGGACGGCAAAATGGGAAGTGAGAAAAATAACAGCCTCCAGGGGATCTCCCTCCCCATTGAGCAGGTCACGCACGGATGCCACGGGATCCAGATTGAGCAGGACGTCCACGTTGGCCAGGCCCATGTCACCATCCACCACCAGAGTGCGCAATCCCTTTTGAGACAGGGCAAGAGCAAGGTTCACCGTGATGGTGGTCTTGCCCACACCCCCCTTGCCGCTGCTGACGGAAACCTTGACCGGATTGTTCTTCTCAACCATGAGAGAGGAGTCCTGTGAAATGAAAAAAGAGAGACAAAGGGGCCCTGCAGGGTCACCTTGTAAATCCTGCTGAAAGGGCGGCTCTTGTCCCGGGAGTCTCTTTCCGGCTGCCCTCGGTGCAGGCCTGCTTTTTCAAAAAGACCACCGCTTGATAAAGAGTGACGCTCGCTCTTCCTTCTTTAACTCGGTCGAGATCCCAAGACCACTCTCCCCTTCGCTGCAGCACACCCGATTCCTGCCTTTTCTTTTTGCTTCCAGGAGAAAGGCATCCGCCCGGCTCAGAAATTCATCCAGGGAGAACGCATCCCTCACCCGGCACACTTCCACGCCGAAACTGGCGGTGATGGTGATTTCCCGCCCATTGACTGCGATGGGGGTCTTTTCCAGCATGGATCTCAATCGCTCCGCAATCCGAACCGCCTGGCTCAATGTGGTTCCAGGCAGAACAAAAGTGAACTCTTCCCCTCCATATCGGCAGGGAATGTCCGTGAGTCGAAGATTTTTTTTCCAAAGGGCACTCACGGCCTGAAGCACGGCATTTCCTGCCTGATGTCCATGGAGATCGTTGATCAGCTTGAAGTGGTCCAGGTCCGCCATGATGAGGCCCGTTGGCTGACCGGTGCGCCGCGTCCTCTCCATTTCCCGGTGAAGGGCTTCCCGCAGATGGTTGTAATTGTACAGATCCGTGAGAGTGTCCGTTTCCACGAGGCGGGAAATGTTTTTGAGTTCCTCTTTCAAACGCTGGTAGTCTTCGTAGAAAGCGCAGGTGGACTGAATCACAGGACAGATCCACTCCGTTGTTTTTTCCTGATCCACCTCAACCTCCCGTCACGCGCAGAGTACAGTTGGAGCAAATTGCACAGGCCATCCCGGCCTTCAGGAAGACAGACCCGGAACGTCTCCCACCCCGCGAGCGCGAAGCGAAAAAATTTACCCGCATCTACGGTGAAACAATCCGCCTTGCAACGCATGCCGTGAATTCTATCCTTTCATCCACCTGCACCGTGTCAGGAAATGGCGGCGGAATACCCGCAGGGAAACGCCATCAAAAAATCAATTCTATATCGAAATGACTCTCCAGTTCAAACCATTCACACATGCAGGGTTGACTTAAAGGCAAACCTTTCTCTATGTTGCCCTCCACTTGACGCATGTTCGCTTTGGATAAACGCGGTTTCTTAACACAATGATTCTGTCCATTCACCATGAGGAGACACAAAATCGATGGCCCCCTTTGAGAGAGATGAGTGGGTTTTACTGGTGGCACAAAAAGGCAAGAAGTGGCTGGTTCAGATACAGGAGGCTCCCTTTTCCACCCACCTGGGAACGGTTCACATGCAGGAAGTGGTGGGACGTGAGGAAGGGGAAGTCCTGGAAACCAGCAAGGGGGCAAAACTCTACCCCTTTCGCCCCACCCTGGAAGAATTCATTTTTGCCATGGATCGCAGAACACAGATCATCTACCCCAAAGATCTGGGAGCGATGGTTTTCTACGGCGACCTTTATGCGGGCTGCACTGTTCTGGAATCGGGGGTGGGATCGGGGGCGCTGAGCCTCGCGCTGCTGCGCGCTCTCGGTCAGGGGGGAAGACTCATTTCCGTGGAAAAGCGGGAAGAGTTTGCCCGCATGGCCTTCCGAAACATTCACCGCTTTCATGGACATGCACCGGAACATCACCACCTGGTGGTGGCCGACATTCAAGACTTCAGTCTTTCGTGCAAAGTCGACCGCGTTTTTCTTGATCTGCCGGAACCCTGGCATGCGGTGCATTCCGTGTCCCAACTCTTGAGGGAAGGAGGCCTGCTGCTCAGCCTGAGTCCCAACGTGGGCCAGGTGCAACTGATGCACAAGGAGCTCAAAGCGAATGAATTCGCCAACACGGTCACTTTTGAGCTTTTGCGCAGAGACTGGAAGGTCGATGAGAGAAGAGCCCGCCCCATGGACCGAATGGTGGCTCACACAGGATTCATCACCGTGGCCAAGAAGACACCCGTGGCCTTCCAGTCGGGAGGTGAACACCCCTGACCTTCACTTGCCCGCGGGGCCATTCGTTCACGGAAAGTCCAGGGGAAGTTCTATCTTCAGACGCGTTCCACGGGAGGAAGTGGAGTCAAAAGAAAGGGTTCCATTGTGGTCCTGAACGATGTTTCTTGAGATGGGCAGTCCCAGGCCCGTGCCGGCGGACTTGGTGGTGAAAAAGGGGTCGAATATTTTTTCCTGAAGATCCTGGGGAATACCCGGACCGTCATCTTCTATGATCACCTGGGCATGGGTGAGAGATTCACCGGAGCTCACCCTCACTGTTCCTTCATCTTCCAACGCCTCCAGGGCATTCTGAAGGAGGTTGAGAAAGACCTGTTTGAGCTGGTCCGGATCTCCCGAGACCATGAGGGGACTGCTGGAGAGATCGACCTCCAGCTGCACTTCTTTGCTTTGCAGCATGGGCTCCAGAAGGGCGATGGTTTCCCGGAGCACCTGGTTCAGGGAAATGGAGCGCTTCTGTCGGGTTCCCGTGGGGCGGGTCACCAGGCGAATGCTGTTCAAAAGCGTCTCCAGCCGCTGAACCTCATCCACGATGATCTGCAGCTTGTTTCGATCTTTTTCACTGTCCTTGAGCGCCTCGCAATGCTCCACCTGCCGGGCAAAACCTCCGATCAACATGAGAGGCTTGCGTATTTCATGGGTGACCTGCGAAACGGCCTTGCCCACGGCAGCCAGTTTTTCCATGAAGCGGAATTCCCGCTCCAGGTCTTTCCGTTTGGAGATGTCGCGAATCACAGCGGTGAAGTAGAGACGGTCCTGCGTTTTGGAAACGGAATAAGATATTTCCACGGGAAAACTCTGGCCATCCTGTCTCAATGCCATGCATTCCCGGGATTTTCCGATCACTCGTGAAACACCCGTGCTGATGTAACGCTCAACGTACTGGTGGTGCACACTTTGATGGGGATCGGGAATGAGGACGGAAACATCTTTTCCGATGACCTCAGAGCCCCTGTACCCGAACATTTCCTCCGCAGCCCTGTTGCACATGAGAATATTATGATTCTCATCAATGGTCACGATGGCATCGGAAATGGATTCCAGCACATCCCATACCAGTTTTTCCACAAGGGCTTTGTTGTTGTGTATTTCAGGGTGAGAAACCATGGGAACTCCTGTGAATCCCATCTGCACTGCACTCAAAGGTTTTCAGGGTTCAGAAACCTGCATGCTCACAAGAACCTGCCGAAGATCATTCAGGCTCACTTCAGGGTGTTCGACCACTTCTCCGATTCCCACCGGCAAGATGAAGTGCAGCTTTTCACCCATTTTTTTCTTGTCACTTTTCATGGCTTCCACAATGGCATCCGCGCTGAATGCCGAGGGACACTTTACGGGAAGCTGCCAGAACTCACACAGACTCACGAGCCGGCTGGCATGGCTCCCGGAAAGTTTTTCAAGCCTGAGAGCCAGCTTCGCCGCAGCAACCATTCCTATGGCAACCGCATCCCCATGGCGCATCTTGTAATGACTCAAGCGCTCCAGGGCATGTCCCACCGTGTGCCCCAGGTTGAGAACCCTGCGATGGCCCGATTCTTTTTCGTCACCTTCCACCACCCGCGACTTGACCATGCAGGATTGGGAGACAATCTGCATGAGGGCTTCCCTGTCACCTCGCAGGATGTCCTCCTTATGATTTTCCAAATACTTCCAGAACGCCCCGTGACCGATCATTGCCGTTTTGATGACCTCGGCCATTCCCTGCCTGAACTCTTCCCGAGGAAGGGTCTCAAGAAAACGCACATCCATCCAGATGGCTTCGGGCTGATGAAACGTCCCCAGGAGGTTCTTGCCCTCGGGAAGGTCCACCCCTGTTTTTCCTCCCACACTGCTGTCCACCTGAGCCAGAAGGGTGGTGGGTATTTGATAGTGTGGAATTCCTCTCATGTAGATGGAGGCGAGAAAACCGGCCACATCCCCCGTGACACCGCCCCCCACGGCCACCAGAACACTCTGGCGGTCCGCACCCTCATGGACCAGCCTGCGGGCGAGGTCTTCCAGGGCAGACAAAGTCTTGTTGGACTCCAAAGCAGCAAAAAGTATGGGTTCACTCCCCTTCCCTCCGGCTTCGATCAGGGGAGACAGTTTTTCCCGCCACCGACCCCACATTTTCTCGTCGCAGATCCAGACAGGCCTTCGCTCGCCAAACCGAATCTTCAGTTCCCCGGACAACCGCTCCAGAAGATCGTCTCCCACAAAGATTTCGCTCGACCTGGCCGGCATTCCCGGAAGATTGATGGTAAAGTTCATGGAAAATTCCTTTGAAAAAAGGGCCGGCCTGGTCTCATTTCCGATCTTTTCATTCATGCATTTTCAAAATAAAGTGCCTGAGGTTTCTGGTCCCTGCGGTGGCTGAAGACAAAAGCGTCAAGGCTGCTCTTTTTTCATGAGGCGGCCGCTTGCCACTATAACCCCTTGCGGAAGTGAGTCACAAGAATTTTTGGGGATTCATGATGGGCCCCTCTGAGGTGAAACCTTGCCACTGAAAGATCTCTTCCAAAAACAGAGCGCTGACCTGGCTGAAATCAAAAAGAATTTCATCATCCATGGCCAGGTGAAAGAAGCGGAGCTTTTGAGACTCGTTCATCTTTCCAGCAAAGGCGAGAAGGAAATCAGACCGTTGGCCACAGACCTCCTTCTCGCACCACCCTCTTCCAATGAAATCCGTTACTATGAAAAACTGATTGAATGCCTCACCAGGAAGACCAGTTCCCCCCGCAAACTTCCCATGCCGGTCCTGGAGTTTCTTCTGGACACTTTGGTCATGACGGAAAAGCTTCCCCCTGAACCTGAAAAGGCCCGTTTCTTTGAGCGCCTCCTGAGAAAACCCCCTGAAGGACTGTTGCAAAACATGTTTTCAAAGCCTTATCCCCTTCAGCCTTTTCTCCGGTTTCTCTCCCCACGCGCTTTCATCCGGGAGTCTCGGCATGTTTTCCGGCCAAAGAGCCTGTCACGCTGGCGAATCCTCAAAAACCGCCTCCTTTCGTCCTCCCCGGGCCCACCTTCGTGGGCCCGGAACACGCTCAGAGACCTTGCACCCCTGAGAAGCACGAAAGTCATGGGCAAAGACGGACCCCAAGGCGGGGGAAGCTGGCTTCTGAGGGGCCGTGTTCTCCTCGCCCCTCCCGGACGGATTCACACCCCCGGCCACCTCCCCCCTCTGAAGCAATCACGGTGGAGCGGCCTGGGCAGCAAAAAACTGCAAACCTTCGACGAAATCCTGCATTTTCAGGGGCTTGAACTGGAGGCCATGAGGAACCTGTGTGTTCAGGTCAGCCGTCAGACAGGCCGCGTGGTGCTGAGCCTGCACAACGCCACACTGGGCGCCGCGGGCGGCTGGGCTCACGACCCCCTCAGCCACCACTTTTCCCACAGAGCTCTTTTCCGGGATTTTATCAGGGAGGCAAAATCCCGCAGAGCATGCCTGCTGCAACAGCATCAGGCGTCCATGGATGCGGCAGAAACCTTGGAAGACATATGGGATCAACGCATCCTTCATCCCAAAATCCGCCAGGCTCTGTGGGAAAGCAGAGTAAGGGCGGAACTGGATCACAGGTTTGAAGAAGAGTGGCAAAAGCATCTCAAGAGGGCTTTCGCTTTGATCCCTTCTGACAAATCATCTTTTTCCGAAAATTCATCCCCTTGTGTTTGGCCTGGCCCCCTCGCTTTCCATCAGCGCCCAGCCATTGAACATCTCCTGACCCAGGCCCATGAGAGGGGAAAAAACTGGAAAAGAAATTTGCTTTCACTGGGCGGTTTCATCCACTCGGGCCAGAAGCTTCTTGATGGGGGCAGGCTCCATGAACTGGTGATTCCTTGGATCGACAAGTTTTTCATCTCCTCCAAACGGAGGGAAGACCAAACCTATCTGACCCTCCTCATAAAATGGCTGCATCATTGGGGAGGACAACCCTTGATACTCTTTTGGGAAGACACGGGACGGGCTCGGGAACCAAGTTTTTTTCTGGCCCTTGAAGAGATGAAAAAAGGGGGGCACTCCATGCGGGGCATTGGTGTGTTTGACAGCCACGGTTCCTCCAGGCGAGAAGAAGCATCCGGGATCATCGCCGCTGAGCACAAAAATCATTCATTTTTTGCCCTGCGCCCTTTCACGGACACTCATCACCCCTCCGGCTTACAGCAATTGCTGGAAAAGGGCGCTTCCCCCTCCGCGAACACCTACGACTCTTCCTGGAAAGACGATTTGTGCTTTCTCTATGCGGGCACGCAGGTTGCCGACCTCCTGTCCATTCAAACGACCCCTGAAAACTGGACCCCCTGGGTGCGGGTGCATCACGGAAAAGTTCCCTTTGGTCAGTACCTGCGCTCAAGACTCCGGCAGCAGATCGGCATTCACCCCGTGAAAAGAAGGTGCGTGGATGCGGCATATGCCCGCTGGGCCAACCTGGAGTGACCTGAAGTGCCAAAAACCGGTTGACTTTATTCTTTCTTTAAATTTAATTTCGTCAGATGTATCATAGAGATATGCCTGCGCGGGTCATCAGCGCCAAGAGATCCCGGTGCGGGGAAGTGGCATCTTCATGCAGGGATTGCCGGCGATTCATTCAACGGTGCAATTTTCACTGTTCATTGATTCCTCAGCGCCTCAAGAGAGTGCACCCATCCGAATCGGGTTCCCCCTCCTCTGAGAGTGCTGTGTGTTTCTTGAAGGATATTTCCGCAGATGAGCAACTACCAAAAACAGCGCGAACGCATGGTTCAAACCCAGTTGGCCGCCAGAGGCATTCGGGATGCCCGTGTTTTGGAAGCCATGGAAAAGGTGCCGCGTCACCTTTTCGTGGAAGAAGCCATGCAGGAGCAGGCCTACAGCGACCACCCCCTGCCCATTGGAGAAAAGCAGACCATCTCCCAGCCCTACATCGTGGCTCTCATGACGGAGGCACTGGAGCTGAAGGGCCACGAAAAAGTTCTGGAACTGGGCACGGGCTCAGGATACCAGGCGGCCATTCTGGCTGAACTGGCCGAACGCGTTTTCACCATCGAGCGAATCCCCAACCTGGCCTACCGGGCCAATCAAATCCTTCAGAAACTGGGCTACAAAAACGTCATCGTCCGTGTGACTGACGGAACGCTGGGTTGGCCTGAGGAATCGCCCTTCGATGCCATCCTGGTGACTGCAGGGGCCCCCAATATTCCTCAGACCCTGGTGGATCAGCTGGCCATGGGAGGAAGGCTCCTGATTCCTATCGGAGATCGCCTGTCTCAGGAACTCATGAGGGTGGAGCGAACGCCCGACGGCATCACCAAAAGCACTCTTGGAGGGGTCCGTTTTGTGGATTTGGTGGGGAAGTGGGCATGGGAAGCATGACTTCTCAGCCCGTCCATGTTGGAGTCACGGAGGCCGGACAGTGCCCGGAAGACATGGAAGCGCTTGCGGAGGAGGTCGGCAAAGAAATAGCATCCGCATGGCTCAATCGACCCACCTGGCCGCTTCTCCGGCCTTGAAGCTGATCTTCATGATGAGACGTTTGATGCGCTGATTTCAAATCCTGTATGAGGCACCAGGAACTTCCCATGAAAAAAATCGCAGATGTGAATCAATCCAGCGAAATGGACCTCGGTGACGGGGGTGTGGTTTCACCCCCTTCAGCCCCCGGGAATGAGGTCGACACTTTGATCAGGCAGATGGCCCAGATGGCCTCCACCGCAGCCTCAAACGAGCGCATATGGCGCCATTTCGCCGACATCGAACGCGCCCTCTTTCGAACGCGGGACCTGAACCGCCTGGTGGAAGATTTGCTCAGAGAAATCAGAGACCGCTTTGAACTGGATCAAGTGGTTCTTTTGCTGTGCCACCCCGACCTGCGCGAAAGTTTTTTTCCGGAACTCTCGAACGAGGGAACGTCTTTGGCCCGGGGAAACTGGATCCTTCCTTTCCCCAGCCATATCTGCGCTTCCTTTTGCCAGAAAAATCCCAGGCCCGTGCTGGCCGACTCGGAGGATTTGCAGGAACTGCTCTCCTTCTTTCCCAAGGCCTTCGCTTCTGTGCAGTCGGGTGTTTTCATTCCCCTCAGTGTGCATGGGATCCTTTTTGGAGGCCTCCTTTTGGGAAGCGGAGACCCAAAGCGATATCAGCCCAATGACGCCACGGACCTTCTGGAGCATCTGGGCATCAAAATCGCCCTTTGCATGGACAATTGCCTTGCCTATGACAGAGTCAGAAACTTCGGCACCACCGATACGGTGACGGGACTCCTCAATTATTTTGAAATCCATTCCATCCTCGAAAGAGAATTTCGAAGAACCCGCCGAAAGGGCACCCCCCTCTCCGTTCTCGCCATAGACCTCAACTTTGTTCATGAACACGGACCTTTCAACATGGCCAACGAGGTCCTGAAACACTCTGCCTCCCTTCTCCAGGCCATTTTGCCCGCGGAAGAAACCTTCCTGGCCCGTTATGGAAGCAGTGAATTCCTGGCCGTACTTCCCGGAGTTCCAGAAAGTGAAGCCGCGGAAGTGGTGCCCTATCTGACTCAAATGATACGCAAAGCTCCTTTCAAGCACCAGAACACGGTGATCCTCATACAGTCCGTCATGGGAGTGGGTTCAAGCCAGGAAGGAATGTCTTGTCCCCAGGACCTTCTGGACATGGCCTACTCGGACCTTCACCGAAAAAAGCTCTCGCTCACCCACACCGTTCACAATTCGAGAGGCCAAGGCCAAACAAACCACACCTGATCCACTCCATGGGGCAGTGAAAGCCATGGGGCAGTGAAAGGGTGAGGGACTCCTCACGGGGTTTTGCAAAAAACACAAAAAAACCCTCGCGATGACTCTCAGGCCTCAGGGGTTTTTCAGGTTGCAATCACACACCACTTGTGTTAGCTGAAGGTCGGTTGCGGGGCGTAGCGCAGACTGGTCAGCGCACCTGCCTTGGGAGCAGGGGGTCGGTGGTTCAAATCCACTCGCCCCGACCACCTAAAAACTCAGGAAGTTCGGAGACTTGAGCCCACTCTTGCAGTGGGCTTTTTTCATGCCCGCAGGGGAATGGCTAACACTTTGGATCACTTTGTCAACCTTCCAACTCATACCTCTTTTTGGTTGCCCGGCCTTCACAGAGGAATGTTTTTCTTTGGGCCAATGTGCTTGCGGACAATGCCTGCGTTTGTTAGTCTATAAGTCATTGAGAGCTTTTCTGAAAAAAAGAGATTCACGATCCTTCGCAATCTCCAACGCTTTTGCGTTGCACTCCCCACCGTTGAGAGAGAAAAGAAATTCAAGAAAACTCGTTTTTCCCAATCTGACTGGTCCGCTTCCGGCTTTGCTTATCACAAACCGTGAGAAAACCGGGGAAAAGCTTTATGCCGCAACAAATACGACCATCAATGAACCGAAGAAGATTTCATGGCCATGTCCACCCGGAAACGCCTTTTCAGGGTCTTCCTGAAAAAGCTCCTTCTTCCGCTCCCTATTCCAACAGGGCTGATCCAAAAAATGCAGCCCAGCCCGCATCGGACCACTTCTCAAGAATCGCGAACAAAAAATGGCTCAAGACCTGAAAAACCTTCAGCAGCTGCTTGACCATATTGCCCGAATAGCCACCGAACAGGAGCGGGTTTCCCTGGAAAGGGTGGTGGAGGCAGTGGGTAAAAGGTCATTCGGCCCCTTGTTGCTGTTGGTGGGCACCATCCTGGCTTCCCCCCTGAGCGGCATTCCGGGCATGCCCACGACCATGTCCATCTTTGTCTTTTTGATCGCTGTGCAGCTGCTGTCGGGAAGAAAGCATTTCTGGCTGCCGCAGTGGCTCCTGAAACGTTCCGTATCGGCAAACCGGCTCTTTAAGGCCATTCAGTGGCTTCAGCCCTCCGCACGCCTTATCGATCGCTGGGTGAGGCCCCGCTTCACCCTGTTGGTGGGAAGCGTCGGCACCCATATCATCGCCATCCTTTGTTTGCTCATTGCCATGGGCACACCGGCCATGGAATTGGTGCCCTTTTCCGCCACCATTGCCGGCTTTGCCCTCACCACTCTGGGACTCTCCCTGGTCGCCCAGGACGGACTTCTGGTGTTGATCGCTTTCACCTTTGCAGCCATCACCTTCGGATGGATTTTTTTCTTTTGATCAGCCCGTACCTGAGCCCCCTGCGAGTCGTTTTCGAAAAACGGCTCCAAGGAGCAACAACACGGTGAGGACGATCAACGGCAGGAGGTTTTCCATGTGGATGGACTCCCCCTCGGCACCAGCCGCCACCAGGGCATGTACGGCATTGGCGTAAACGAGCCACTTTATGGTCAGACCCAGAATTGCCGCTGAGAGAAACTTTTTCAGGGGCAAGCGGAGCATTCCTCCCCCGTAATTGACGACCGAGTGAGGAAAGCCCGGCAGCACCCTGAAAATCAGCTGCGTCAAAAAATCCTGTCGTTTTTCCAGAATTCCCATCAATCGCCCGCCACGGTTTCCCGGTTTCCAGTTTGTGCCAACCCAGCGTGCGAATACATATGCGGCCAGGGCCCCCAACACACTGCCAGTGGTCAGGAGGGCCGTGGCCACCGGCGGTGTGAAAAGGGGAGCGAAAACCCAAAGCATGAGGGAGCCGGGCAGCGCAAAGGCATGAAGAAGCACCTGCAGAATCACCAGAAGTGCAATGGTGACCGGATGCAAGGTGAGTTCTCCCGCCCATTCCAAAACTTTCTGGGGGGCGATGGGCTGCCAGACGGCCACCCCCAGGCCCGCGAGCAGAAGCAAAATCATCACCGTCAATCGGCATTTCTTCCACCATTCATTCATCCTTCTGGCCTTTGCAGGTGTCAGGTAGTACCCGTCGGTTCACGTGCATTCATTTGCCATATTCGGTGAGCCTCCTTCTGATATGATTCCCACCAGAAGTATTAACGGCTCACACTTGCCTCAAATGACTTTGAATTCAACCTCAGATTTTTCGCAATACTCAGCGATGAAAGCCAACCGGCGAACATTCTTCTTTTTTTGAGAAACTCATCCTCATTCACCAGGCAGGAAAGGACGGGAAGAGTGCTGAATCCAATGAGGAACCATAGCAGCCGATGGCCGAAAAAAGCGACCGGAAGAAAAAGTCCAGACCGATCCGGGACATTCCGCAAAACAGAGGGAAAAGCGAGGCAAAAGGTTCTCTTGCATCCTTTTGCGGCTGAAACGATCAGCCATTCCTCAGAAAATGCAACCTCGGAATTGAAGCCAGACCCAAAACCTGGAAAAGGGAAATGGATTCTGCTCGCGGAAGACGAAAGCATGGTTCGCGACATGGCGCAAACCATCTTGACGCTTCTGGGCTTTGAAGTTCTGACCGCTTCCGACGGGATGGAGGCTTTGGAGGTTTTCCGCCAGCACCACAAGACCATAAGCTGTGCCATGCTCGACCTGACCATGCCACGCATGAATGGCTGGAAAACCCTGTCTGCTCTCAGGGAAATTCAACCTGACCTGAGAACCATTCTCACCAGCGGCCATGACATGCTGGCCGTGATGCGATTCAACCATCCCCATCGACCTCAGATTTATCTTCAAAAACCTTATGGCTTGACAGAATTGCAGGAAGCTCTTCAAAAACTCCTTCATGAAGAGACACGCTCAGCCCTCATTCTTTAATGGGACACCTGTGCAAACGGCAAAGGCCCACAGTGGAGTGGGCCTTGCAGGGTGAGGTTTAAGGGCGGTGACGCTCCATTTTGAATCTGTCCATGCAGACCATGGACAGAGCATTCCCAGCGCGGGCTGACAGGAAAACCAGCTGTCCCCGCCTTCTACACCTTATTCCTCGAAGTAGGTCCAGGTTTCCTCAAACAGCTCGGAAACACGTTCCACTGCGCTTTCGAAACCCTCTCTCGCCTCTTCCCACATGCCATCATTATTCTCTCTGAGCTCTTCCAACTGCTCCGCGAGCCTCTCTCTTTCGGCTCTCAACTCAGCAAGAGACTCTTCAGCTTCAGCCCTTGTGTCTTCGGCAAGATCAGCTGCTTTTTCCTCCATTTCCTCCATTCTGTTGTCAAAATCCTCGAGCCAGGCTTCCATTTCCTCTATGTACTCTTCCCTGGCGGATTCATCCATCTCATCACGAAGCTCGTCTGCGGTTTCTTCCGCTTCTTCCCGCAGTTCTTCCGCTTCTTCCTGCATCTCGCCGATCATGGTCTCAGGGGGCGCCTCCGCTGGTTCTTCCCTTTCCCCACAAGCCATCAAAAAACCCACAAGAGCCAAACTCACGAACATCATGCACAACAATCGAAAAATTTTCATGATTCTCCTCCTATTCACTGTTGCATTGACAATTTTCGCCACACGCGGGAACAGCCTCCCTGGCTGTCCCCAAAAACAAACGGCAACCTCCCTGAACCCCTCTCAGATTTTCCCGCAACCCCCACGCACCGTGAACCGCAAAGAGGCGGGCAACGGGAAAACCGGAGAGAAACCGGTCAATATACCTGAAAAGCCACCCATTGAGTTCCTCTCTCACCGCCCATGAACCCAAGGAAAATGGGGCACCTTTCATTTGAATCTGGACATGGCCCTGTCCAAGGCATTTTTGAGGTCTGCCGCTGCCTTTTCAGCCCCTTTCCTGGCAGATTCCAGCGCCTCGCCACCCGCACTCTGCAGTTGGGCCAGTTTGCTCTTGAGGGCATCCCTTCTCGCTTTCAGCTTTTCCATGTCCTCGGAATACTCAATCCTGGCATCGGCCCTGGCATTCTCTGCCTTTGATTTCAGGAGTTCGATTTTCGCATTCCATTCCTTCAGTTGCGCTTCCAGTTTTTCACGAAATGCATTTTTATCTTCCAATCTTTTTTCCTTTCTCAGGGGGTGGACTTCCATCCGGTGAATCGCCTGCTTTCGAGCCCTCCAGGCTCGCTCCCGGATCAGGCAAAAAGACCCGTGCTCTGAACTGTCTGCACCTGTGTGTCAAATCATGAAGCCAGAAAAATGGCACCGCTCGCTGTTGGGTTTAAGGACGTGCACTGAGACTGAATTGAACTCACGATGAAAGCAGCATAGCTCAAACAAAAAGGATGATCAAGCCTGCCGTAGACATGCTTTCATGGATAAATCAGCAGGGATTTTCTTTTTTTCAGGAGGTTCCTGCAGCGGGGAACAGAATTTGACCTTTCATGGGCTACGTTTGAGTTGCTCCTCAACGGGCAACCCACCGCCTGCCGCCAAAGTTCTGACATGCTATCTGTTGGATATGTAAGGCAAAAGAATGAATTCCAAGCAAGGAGAGTTTGCGGGAGAAAACAGTTCCTTTTCCAGGGCGCCCTGGGAACAGGGAAGGTCTCGGCCATATGAGGCCCCCCCTGTTCACTCCGTCCCTTGGGTTCTGATCACTCGGGAATGAGATCATAATAATAAATCATGGCGTCTGACCGGGAAATGATGCCGATGACCCGGTCATTTTCCACGACGGGCAGGCGCCCGATGTCGTGCTTGATGAGAATCCGCATGGCTTCGGCCACGCTGTGCATGGGGGTGACAGTGATGACCTTTCTCGACATGAACGCTTTCACAGGAGATTTCCACTGTATTTTTTTGTTCAGCTTGTTGAGATCGCGCCTGGAGATGATTCCCACGAGCTTTTCTCCTTCCATGACGACCATGCCCGAGTACCCTTTTTCGTCGAGTATGGAGGCCAGTTCCTCCATGGGCGTGTCCGGCGACACACTGTCCACAGGAAAGGACATGAGATCGCTGATCTGCACGGGCAACTGGCGATAGTCCTGAATGGCCTCTGACAGCCAGGTCTCAATGCCGTCGGGATTCGCGGACTTGATCATGGCTGAGCCTGCCCCCGCATGGCCACCTCCCCCCATGACACGCATCACGGCTCCCACGTCGAAGCTGTCCACACCGCTTCGGCCAATCACCATGCAGCGGTCTTTGCGGGCGTCTCTGAATATGCCGAAGGCCACATCCACATTGACAACATTCCGATACATGCTCACCACTTCTGCGAGACCGGGCACGTGTCCTTCGATGTCCATCTTGCTGAGGCTCATGCGGTAGCCATTGAGCTTGATTCGCTTGGTGTCGGCGAGCATGCGGAAGAGAATGTCCTTTTGCTTGGGGCCATAGGTGGGACGAAGGATGGTCTGGATCACCTTCAGGTCCGCATGTTTCTCCAGCAGATAGGCAGCGGCACGCAAGTCTCTGGCCGTGGTGGAAGGAAAGGTGAGGTGTCCCGTGTCTTCATAAATTCCCGCCAGAAAGAGAGTGGACTGAATGGGAGAAATTTCCACACAGGCACTTCTCAGGGCCTCCACCAGCAGCGTGGATGCGGCTCCCACCGCATCCTGGCAGGCCCAGGCGGGATGAATGTCTCCGATTTCCGGGTGATGGTCCCACACATGCACTTCAAGATCTTCCCTCTCCATGAGTGGCCCCACCCCTTCCAACCGTATCCAGCGGTTGGCATCGACCACGACCAAACTCGTCACACTGGCGAGGTCAAGATTTTTTATGGTGTCAAAAGTGAAAATGTCCTTGTGGATGGACAGGAAGCTTCGCACATTGGGGTTCACGCTGGTGGGCATGAGGGGTGTGGCCTCGGGATAGAGCAGAGAAGCCGCAACCAGGGAAGCCAGTGCATCAAAATCTACATTCTTGTGAGGGACAATGATCTGCAAAGTCAAATCCTCCTTGTGGCCCAGGAAGTGCGCGGATGACTGAAAGGGGGAAAGGAAAGCAGGCCAATGCTGATGCATGCTGACTTCCCCCTCAACCTTCCGCACTCCCTGTCAGGCCCCGATTCTATTGCGCGTGTTCAAAGAAACGGCTCCTTTGGGGAAACGCTTGTGTATATCGTCACATTTCCATAGTATCTCAAATAAAATTGCAAACCAACGGCAAGAACTCTCTCTCAGCCCATTTGCCCCTCGCTATTTTTTGTGGCAAATGAAAGGGGAGACGTGTAAATTTATGCACTTAGTGATTGATTTAACATGGCCTCAGGAAGGTTTTTTCCCGTACAGAATTCCCCGGTCTTCATGGGAAGGATTCAATGCAAATTCTTTTTCAATGGCTTCGGCGCCACTTTTCAGACCCTCAAGTGGTCGTCCTGCTGCTTTTTTTCCTATTTGGAATAACAGGGGTTTTTCTCCTGGGCAACGTGCTCGCTCCCGTTTTCGCAAGCCTGGTGATCGCCTACCTTCTGGAAGGACTTGTTCGCATGCTGGAGCGCTGGAGAATGCCCCGCATATACAGCGTCTTAGTGGTCTATCTGCTTTTCCTGGCCTTCCTGGCTTTCATCCTCATCGGCCTTCTCCCCCTTCTTTGGCGGCAAATCGAACAGCTTTTCCTGCAATTGCCCGCTATGATTTCCTGGGGCCAGCGGGAACTCCTTCAGCTTCCCGAGCGCTATCCCGAATTCATCTCCGCACAGCAGGTGATGGATGTGATCGATGCCCTGCGCCGAGAGCTCACGACACTGGGACAGCGAGTGCTCTCCATTTCCCTCGCATCGGTTCACATTCTGGTGAATCTGACTCTTTACACCTTCATCGTTCCTTTCCTCGTGTTCTTCTTTCTCAAGGACAAAAACAAGATTCTCCGCTGGATCGTGCATTTCCTTCCCAAAGACCGAAAGCTTGCAGAAGAGGTTTGGACGGAGGTGGACTTTCAGATTGGCAATTATGTCCGTGGGAAGGCTTGGGAAATCCTGATCGTCTGGGGGGCGAGCTACGTGACCTTTTCCATTTTGAAGCTCGATTTTGCCATGCTCATCAGCCTCTTCATCGGCCTTTCCGTTCTCATTCCCTACGTGGGCGCCACCGTCATGGCATTTCCCGTGGCCATCATCGCCTACTTTCAATGGGGATGGGGACCCCAGTTCACAACGGCCGTCATCGCCTACCTCGTGATCCAGCTCCTGGATGGCAACCTCCTGGCTCCCCTCCTTTTCTCCGAAGTGGTCAACATTCACCCCGTGGCCATCATCGTGGCCATTCTCACCTTTGGTGGGCTGTGGGGATTTTGGGGTGTTTTCTTTGCCATACCCCTGGCCACTCTTGTGAGCGCCACCATTTCCGCCCTGTCGAGCAGGGTACTGGCAACAGCCGAGAGTGAAATGGCCGAAAACGCCGAAAAGGATGAATCATGAGAAGAGGAACACGAGGTGACCCCGTGGCCGTGCGGGGCACATGCAAAGACCTTGCGCGGCTGGCTCATGCTGAATTTCTCTCTGCCGCAGCAACAAGGCCAGGAACACCCGCAAATCCAATTGCTCAGACCTTGACAGGCACTCCTGGCCTTGCTTCCCAAGGGGCTTCCATTTCCCGCATGCCCTGGAAAAAAAACCTTTGGGTGAATCCCGATGCCTTGGCGATCTTCACTTTGTCTTGAAGTGGGCCACGGCAATTTTGAGATGGTCCACCCAGATCCGGACCATATCCGGTATCTCTGCCGTGCCTTTGAGAATGGCCTCACACGTGAAACCTTCCTTCTCCAGGACGGATTTCCAGCTATCGGGATCATCTCCTGCCATGTCATTGATGGCATGGTCCCCCGCCACGGCCATGAAAGGCACCACATAGACTTTTCGCACCCTTCGTTCATGAAGCCCGGGAAGAAGGTCGTCCAAGGCGGGATAGCCGGACACGCTGCCCATGAAAGCATTGGAGTCCCGATTCTGCAGCACCTGATTCATGGCGAGATACAACCCGTCGGCAGGGTGCTTCTTGGAGCCGTGGCCCATGAAGATCACAGCATCTTCTTTCCTTCTTTCAGGGGGAAGGCTTCCAAGAAGGGCATCCGCCGAACGAAACATGTCCTCACGGGAAGACAGGAGCGGAGGCGCCACGAGAACCTGATCGAAACCTCTGACCATCTGCTGGAAAAGGTGAGCATTTTTATAAAGGCGATGAAACTCTTCTCCGGGAATGGTGTGCAGGGAGAGAGCGGCCACATGGGTGTAACCCTCGTCCATGAGGCGGGCCATCGCCGATTCGGGAGAGTGAAAGACCTTTCCCTGTTCGGCGAGACGCTTGCGCACAATGCCCGACGTATAAGCCCATCGGACTTCTATTTCGGGAAAGGCTTCGCGGACGCGGACGTCAATGTTGTCCAAAGCCTTGCGGGCTTCAGGCACCGTCGTGCCGAAAGCAGCCAATAAAATGGCCTTCCTGGGTTCGCGCTTTTTTCCGTGGCCTGCAGCGGCATGCCCTGACATCATCGCACAATGTCCCATGATCTATCCCCACACTTTCTGTAGTTTCCAGTTTTTTGTTTTCAAAGCAGTCCCCTGACTGCTCAGTGCTTTTCCGGACACTGTTCCCGAAGATAAAACTCCCAGGGAAAATTTGCTGTCTTTCTTTCACACTGAATGCAGGGAGACACCCAAAAAACCACCTGAGAGGCCTGTTCAAAAGTCACTGACCATTACCATGAGTCCCATTGGAATTGCCAGTTTTTTAAAAGCTCCCTCAGAGGTCTTTCAGGAGCATGTTCTCCGATCGGCCTTTCAATCGTTCTTCCAGTGTTTCCAGGGAACGGGAAATTTTTTCAACCTCACCCTTCCGTGACAGCATGAGTTCTTCCTGGCCACAATGTTCCAGAGATCGGAGCACATAGTCCACCGTGATTCTGGTGGAATCCACAGTGGGCTGATAAACGGCCTCGCTGCCAAGACCCGTTCGGGCCTCCGAGACGATGCCCGCAGACATCAGGTCGCTGAGGGCCGTCTGCACATAGACCACGGGCAGTTCCAGGGACTGGGAAACGGCGCGCTCCCCCACGGGCGAGTCACCCTGTGCAAATCGTTTCACCAAAAAAAGCATCACCGAGAGAGCGAGCACTTTTCTGGCGTAAGGACTCATTTGAGCAACGTCCATCTCGTACTCAAGAAGGTCCACATTCTGGTGGGCAAATGCGATTTCCGCCCCCACCATGACAATCATCCAGCTGGTCTGCAGCCACACCAGAAAAAGGGGCAATGCGGCAAAGCTTCCGTAAACGGCATTGTACTGGGAAACACCCACCTGAAAAGTGATGTATATGTGCTGAAAAACCAGGTAGAGCGTCCCGGCTATCACTCCTGCCAGGGTGGCTGACGTCAACTTCACATGGGTGTTTGGCATCACCGCATAGAGAAGAGTGAACAAAAGCCAGAGAACCACCATGGGCAGGAGTTCAAGGGCAAGAAAAATTGCAGGTCCAAAGAATTCCAGCAGCCGGAATCTTTCCACCACAAAGGTGACTTCGGCGACCACTATCACCGTGAGCGCGCTCGAGAGGAGAAGCAGCACGGGACAAAGAAAAAACAGGGCGGGATAATCCGTGAGCTTGCGCAGAAAGCTTCGTCCCGTCTGGACATTCCAAATTTCGTTGAAAGAGCTCTCGATGTTTCCAAAGAGTCTGATGATGGCCCATAAAAGCACCACAATGCCAACCCCAGCCAGAACCCCTCCCCGTGTGGTTTCCAGCAGATTGTGGGAAAATTCGATGATCATCCGGATGACTTCTTCCTGACCGTGCAAATGCTCGAGAAGCTGTTTCTCCAGATAACGGCTCAGGCCGAAACCTTGTGCAACTCCAAAAAGCAAGGCCAGAAGCGGCACCACTGAAAGGAGCGAATAGAAAGTGAGACTGGAGGCACGCAGGTAGGTTCTGCCTTCGGAAATCCCTTTGAATGCCAGCAGGAGTATGCGAAGAAATCTGATGGAAAAAGCCTTGATCCTGGATGTCTCGGATATCCGAATTTTCCAGAGGTCTTCTCTAAAAAACTTCCATGCTCTTGATATCATGTATGTCCTCACTTTTTCACGGGGGAGGTTTTTGGGCCCTTTCCCGAACCAACACTCACTTTGCCCTTTGAAAATAACACAACGAAAGCGCTGGCTCATGGAAAAAGGTTCAGGGTGAGACGGCTCCGTCCCCCATGAGCGCGCCTCAAATTGTGCTCCCTTGTCTTGTTTGCTTGCCTTTTCATTTTTAAGCTCTATAATGATCCGAAATCGAGGGAGTTCGATATTTTGAGTTAACCAGGAATTCGGTCTTTCGCTTCGCAGAGAACGGCTCCAGATTATCCTCAAAGTAACGCACTGCAAAAAACAGAAAATGAACAAAATTGAAAGGAATCAGGAGATGGCGGAAGGCCAGGTGAAGTGGTTCAACGACCAAAAAGGCTATGGATTCATCGCTGCTGACAACGGCAAGGAACTTTTCGTGCACCACAGTGCCATTGAAGGCGAGGGTTTCAAAAGCCTTGACGAAGGTCAAAGAGTGAGCTTTGATGAAGAGAAGGGCACCAAAGGCCCTCAGGCTGTCAGAGTGAAAAAACTCTAGACCATAGAAAAGATTCAGCAGGACAGCAAACACAATGAGCCGGAGTGCAACTCCGGCTCATTGTGTTTGTGCATCCTCCGGCAGCAGCCATGAGCAAAGCTCTCCTGATCGTTTTCAACATGATCGAAAGGATTTGACAATGAACATTTACGTGGGCAACCTTCCCTTCAGCATCACAGAGGAGGAACTGAAAACCATGTTTGAAGAGTTTGGAACCATCGAAAGCATCAAGCTCATTTCTGACAGGTTTTCAGGTCAAAAAAAAGGATTTGGATTTGTGGAGATGCCCAGCAATTCTGAAGCGGACCAAGCCATAAAGGCACTCAACGGAAAACTGGTCAACGGTAAAAACATCAAGGTCAATCAGGCAAACACGGGGGGCAAGCGCCAGTCGAAGCCCAAACGCTATTAGGCTTCAGCCCCCTCCGCCCATTCCCCCGCACCTTCAAATGAGAGGGGATGAACCCGAAAAGCGGGAAAGCCGGCGTCCCTGAAGAAGCCAAGATGTGGCTCGATGCAA
>Ga0207421_10000204_pt1 | contig 73754 bp, 64 predicted proteins | sample SodLakKL_010_SED_4_FD_187542 | JGI IMG/M metagenome (GOLD analysis project Ga0207421, IMG submission 187542) | Alkaline sediment microbial communities from Lake Tanatar, Kulunda Steppe, Russia - 8KL_010_SED (SPAdes) (version 2) | ecosystem: Environmental > Aquatic > Non-marine Saline and... | reverse complement strand
TCAGGGCTAGCCCTCTTATGGTATCCCCAGGGTTTGCTGTATAACTATCAGTTAATTCTAATTCAGGAACACTTTCTTCTGTTTCTTCTTCTTGTTCTTCTTGTGCAAATTGCTTCTGACTATCCGGATCTTCATCTAATATTTTCCCATCGATTTTCCCTTCAACTAATTCTAATTCATCGTCGTCATCTTCTTCTATGTCAGTAATTAATCCTGATTCCTCATGGTTAGGATGTATCTGCCTGGAATGTTCCTCTCCTTGGTTTAATGCTCTATACCCAACGAATGCTCCGCTGACCAATAGTGCAAATGCAACAGTCACAGCAACAGCTTTCTTTTTGTTTTTGTCAAATACTTCTCTAATCTTTCCTGGGCGCTTTTTAGCTTCGTATACAGCACTTGCTGTAATTTCATCTTCTTTGCTCGGATAAACTTCATCTTTTCCAGTAAATACAGTATCAATTACTTTCTCTTGAGGCGTTGGTAATATTATTACCTCGTTTTTTCCTCCTGTTTTTGAGGGTTCTTCTTGTTCAGTATCTCTACCTTTTTTTCCATACTCCTTTTGATATATCCTAGATTTACCAATAGTGCTCCTTAAAATTTCAGAAATATCACTCATTTCATTCTCTAGCTTCTTCTTAGCCTGAGTGTTTTCTGATATTTTCTTACGTCTTTGACCAATGGGTTGTTTATGTTCTTCTCGTATTAAGTCGTTCTCTTCTTCTAGCCTTTTTACTTCATTTCGCTTCTTTTTGTATGTGTCAAAAACAATTTCGGCTATTGCTAATTTCCCAGTTTTTGCATCTTTTTCGGCTTCTTCTGATAAAGTTTCTGAAGGTAATGGGTGTTGAGCATCCTTAATTTTATTTTTTACTTCCTGTAAAGTTTCCCTGTCTATAATTCTTTCTATATTTTTCATACTTGCTAGAATTTCGTTCTTTTCTTTGCGAGCTTCTTTGGCTGTTTTAGTAGGTAGTGTTCCAAGCTTTCCTTCAGTGGCAGCACTTGAAAATTCTTTAATTTGTTTTAGTTTGTCTTCGAGTTCTTGGTATTCTTGGACTACATTCTCTCCTAGTTTTTCTTTTATTTTTTCTGCTTCTTGATCTCCGTTCTCAACTTTGGTCATATCCATCCAGCTTGATGGGTTTTCGAGTTCGTCAACCAAATTTACTAATTCGTCTACGCTTCTTGTTTCAAAACCAGCGTATTTTGTAGTTTCATTTTTATTCATAATTAACTGTTTTATAATTTATGCTATAGTATTATACTATACGACATGACTATGGTCAATGGTGCTTACTTATGCAAAGTAAAAACTCGACAAGTGCTTTGTTGGTACACCCTATAGTTAACACAACCTTCTTTTTTTACAAGAAGCGTAGATTTAAAAGAAGATTTTACATACAGCGGTATATTGTATATAATTGGCGTGTTTTAACATACGAAAGAATATATTATGAGACGAACATACCAACCCAAAAATTTGAAGAGAATTCGCAAATTTGGTTTTCTTGCACGAAACAAAAGTAATTCAGGTAAGGAAGTACTGAAAAGGAGAAGAAAAAAAGGGCGCAAGAGTTTAACGGCGTCTGAAGAGTACAAAGTTTTAAGAAAAAAGAAGACTAGCACATTAAGATAGTATTTTATGTTGAATAAAAAATATCGCTTAAATGGAGATTATGATGATGTGTTCAAGAATGGGGATAAGATTCGCGGTAAGTATGGGATGGTAATAGGGAAAGAGGATGAAAGTCTTGAAAACAGTCTATTTGCTGTTGTTATACCAAAAAAGGTAGGAAAAGCAACTCAAAGGAATAGATTTAAGAGGAGGGTTCGAGCTATAATACAGGGGTTAATAGATGAGAAGTTTTTTGATGGTATAAAAGCGAGGATTTTGTACATTGCATTTGAGTGCCCAGAGGACTACCCTTCTCTAGAAAAAGAAAGTTCTAAACAATTTGATAAGCTTGTGAAAAATTTGAAGAAATGAAAAGACTAGTCTTGTTTGTTATAAAAAAGTACCAGGAGAAAAAAGTAGTTACCTTGCCTAGTACATGTAGATTTATTCCTTTTTGCTCTCATTACACTTATCAAGCGGTAGATGAATATGGTGTGGTAAGAGGTTTGTTTCTTGGAGCAAAAAGAATTTTAAAGTGCAATTCTGTGAGTACTCCCTGCCCAGGGACTTACGACCCTATTACATAACATAGAAAAAGGTTTATTATAATGCTCGAATTTATTTGGAATAACTTTCTCTTCTATCCAGTGTTAAATGTTTTGGTAACTTTTTACCACTTTTTGGGTGAGAATTTAGGATTAGCAGTAATTCTGTTAGCAATAGTCATTAGATTGTTGTTGATTAGAAACACTAGAAAACAAACAGAGATGACAAAAACAATGTCAACTTTGAAGCCTAAAATGGAAGAATTGAATAAGAAGTATTCCAATGACAAGGAAAAACTAGCACAAGAACAGATGAAGTTGTACAAAGAAACTGGATATAATCCATTAGGTTGCTTAACCAACTTTATCCCTCAAATGATTATATTAATTGTTGTAGTCCAGGTTATTCGAGTTGTAACTTTAAATGATATAGATGAAGGATTATACCCTTTTGTACAAAGCTTAGTTGGGATAAATGGAGAAGGCTTAGAATTAGAAACCAATTTCTTTTCTATAATAGATTTATCGAAAAACTATATGGCTGTAGCGGGTGAAAAAGGATATTTAGCTATGCAGGCTCTTACTTATCTGGCATTATCTTTAGCTGTAGGGGTTGTTCAATTCATTTCTAGCCAATTTATGCAGGCAATGCAAGAAGTAAAGGGAACAAAACCAAAGCCTTCAAAGAAGAAAAAAGCCGATGGACAAATGGATCCTGAAGAAATGCAAAAACAAATGATGGGTTCCATGACTAAAGTATTTCCACTAATTATTGTTTATATAACCTTAACAGTTCCTTCTATTCTTGCTCTTTACTGGTTTGCTCAAGCAATTATGCTTGTTGTTCAGTATTATTTCATAGACAAGGAAACAACTGTTACTACGATTAAGAAATTGAACCCTCTAAATAAGGGAGAGGTTTTAAATACTAAATAATTTGTCAATTAAGTAATATGTTTGATCAAAAATTTTTGAGTAATAAGCTTGATAAGTTTGTTGCCCTCTTGGATATTGATGCAGTTGTGGAGTACGAATTCTTTGATCAAGAAGATTCTTTTTTAATAAAAGTTTTGTTTAAAGGTGATAATTTGGGATATGCGATAGGTAATAGAGGAAAAAATATACAATCTATGCAATATGTATTAAGCCTTATGTTGAAATCACTTTTAAAAAATGAAGGGGAGCATTCTGATGAAGATGTTTCAAAAGTAAAAATTATAGTAGATATTGGTGATTACAGAGAAAAACAAAATCAAAAACTTAGAAAGATGGTTGATGGGAAGATTGATGATGTTAAAACGTTAGGAGAGTATATTGACCTACCCCCTATGCAAGCATCTGAACGTAGAGAAGTTCATATGTATATTCGTGAAATTGATGGGATAGAGAGTGAAAGTGTTGGAGAAGGAAAGGAAAGGGCTGTAAGGATTACTCCTGCACAAGAGGAAGAAGAAGCCTAGGTATTTTAGAATAAAATAATATGGAAGTTGTCTATGATTGAGTTAATAGCTTCCTTGGAAGTTGGGAGATTGGTTTTCGTATTATTAGTACTCTTAGTATATTTTGGTATATCCTTTTTGACGAAAAAATGGTTTTTTAGTTCAATAGCGTTTCTACTATTTCTTCTACCATTTAATATAACGTTTCAATTAACAAATCTCCCATTTATCTCAGAAGAATATATTCAAGGAATAGTCTCCAATTACACAATACCAACTTTACATTTTTTGGATGTTTTTGTTTTCATAGTTTTAATTATTATTCTTAAGAAGAAATTAATTACGAATCTTTTTCAAACCGAAAAGATCTTTTTCCTCTGTCTGTTTTTTCTTTTTACAATAAAGGCTGTTGTTGATTGGGAAATGCTATCTGTTATTACGGTGTATAGGCTGTTTTTCTATGCATTTACGATATATATTTCTGCAAAATATTTTTTATTACAATATAGTTTTAGTATTAGAGAGAAGCAAATCCTTACCTTTATACTATTAATTACAATAATCATTCAGTTTGGTATAGGTCTAGGACAATTTTTACAAGGAAGTAGTCTAGGATTATCTTTTCTTGGGGAATCACAAATTGTAAAGGGTATGTATGGGACTAGTTTTGTTGAACTACAAAATCAGGTTTTTTTAAGAGCTTACGGAACTTTTCCTCATCCTAATGTTCTTGCAGGTTATTTGTTTTTTCTATTACCTGTTTGTTTTTCTTTTCTAAAAGGATATCTCAGATATATATCATTAACTTTAGTAGTGATTTTAATATTTTTAACTTTTAGTAGGATAGCAATATTTCTTTCTCTTGGTTTCTTTCTAGTGTTATTTTTAAAATATTTTTGGAATAAAATCGGAGGTTTTATACCATTATTTTTTGACAGATTTCTAAACTTTGATCATGGTCTTTCCGATAGAATAGAGCTTGTAAAAAATGGTTTCGAAATTATTAAAAATTATCCATTATGGGGCATAGGTGCTAGTCAATACGTTTATGGAATAGATTATTATCCTGTGTATACTGCAGGTGGTTTTTTGCTTCTAGAACCAGTACACAATATATATATTCTTTTGTTAGCAGAATATGGTTTGGTTTTAGGTATTCCTTTAGTTTTATGTATTCTCTATTTTTTATTTAGAAATTTTTTAAAAGGAGAATTGTTTTTAAAATATACAGTTTTTGGAATTTTAATCATATCTATGCTTGATCATTATTTCATTACTCTACCTCAAGGGATCCTTTTATTTTTAATGGTAATTTCTTTTGGTTATATCTATACTTTAAGAATCCGAAGTGGTTGTGGAAAAGTGGCTTAGCACCTCACCTATTATTTGTTCTTTTAACTCACCTACTTCTTGTCTAGTGAAATCTTCTTTTTTTATTTTTTTATCACAACTAATGGGGTTCTCTATTCCTTGTTTTAATATAATGCAGAGGTTAGCGTGGTCAAAGAAAGGAGAATTTTTTGAGTTTTGTGCGATTATGAAATTAGCTTCAACAGTACCTCCTTTAATTATGGAGTCGTATTTTACAACCGCAGTATTAAAATATCTCTTCAAGGATTCATGCTTTTCTATATCTTCACCTAATTTATCAATCATTGATTTGATGCCTTGTCCTCCTTCAGAATAAATTTTTATACAAAACTTTTTCATAATTTAAGAATGTGATATTTCATATATATAATTTTCTTTGTCTTTTTTAAAATATTCCATTAGTTCTTTCATATTATCTGTTTTTAATTTCCTCTCTATATCAGCTAAACAAGGTGATATTATTTCTACAAACGAAAAGCCTTCCCACTCTAAAGATTGTTTTGTTGCATTTCGAAAGTGCTCTATATCAAGCGTATTAGTTCTCGAGAAGAAATAATTTTTGTTGTTTTTTAGAATACCTTTTGGATCTAGAGGTTCCATTTCATAGCCTTGAGGGTGAGTTTTAGTTTTCATTCCTTTTGGTGTTGTTGCTGCACTTTGTCCTCCGGTCATTGCATACAACCTATTATTATTACAAAAGATTTTAATATTTAAATTTCTCCTGGATCCATGAACAAAATGATTCCCTCCAATGCTTAATAAGTCACCATCTCCAGAAATTATTACAACATTAATATCCGGGTTTGCGATTTTTATACCCTCTGCAGTAGGTATAGTTCTTCCATGGGTAGTGTGTATAGTATCGAGATTAAAATATTCGGAGATTCTTGCTGTACACCCTATTCCAGATACTATTACCGTATTATTTTTATCCCACCCTATTTTCTCCATTTCTTCTGCAATGATTTTTTCAATGGTAAAGAGTCCACAACCTGGACAAAATATTCGTTTTTTTTCGTTCATTGGTTTTTGTAAACTCATAAACTCTTTAATTCTTTTAAGATATCTTTCCTTAAGGGGTTTGCGTTAGACACTCTGATATGTTTGATGTCTCTTTTTAATATATTTTGTATTTCTTTTGTATACTGTCCTTCATTCATTTCCAAAACTACAATATTTTTATACCTCTTAGCTATGTTTCTTACAACATTTTCTTTTATTGGAAAGAGAGTTATTGGTCTAAAATGTGAAAAACTATTGTCTTCTTCTACAATTTCTTCAACTATTCTTGAAGTTATTCCGTAAGAGATGATTAGCGTATCTGCTTTTGTGTTTTCTTTTGTTTCGTAAAAATAATATCTATCTCCTACCTCAAGAACTTTCTTCCTTCTTCTATCTATCCATTCTTTGTAAACTTCTGGATTTATTGTATCTACTTCTCCATCTTCTTTTGATGTTAACCCAGTAAAGTGTCTATCATAGTCTGTTTTTGTTAAGCCTTGTTTTCCCCTATTTTTTACTTCTACATTTTCTAAAGATGCATATTCTTGTAGATTTGTTAGGTAAGCGTCAGCTAGTATTATTGAAGGAGAAAGAGATTCTTCACTAGCATTGAAAGCCTCAATAGTATATTTATACATTTCTTCAACTGAGTTTGGGTAGAAAACTATAGATGTATAATCTCCATGTGTACCATATTGAGTTTGTAAGATTTCTCCTTGTCCTGCAATTGTAGGCATACCGGTAGATGGTCCTTGTCTTTGTGCATTCATGACAACCAGTGGTGCTTGCATAGCAAAAGCCGTTCCTAACCCTTCTTGCATTAATGAAAAACCTGGTCCTGATGTTGCAGTAAAACTCTTTTTGCCTGCTAAAGAGGCTCCTAAAACAGCATGTATAGATGCGATCTCATCTTCCATTTGTACGAAATCATAATCTTTTGTAGTAGATTCTTGACTCCATAAATGCATAATTTCAGAAGATGGGGTTATTGGATAACCTGCATAAAATTCAGCTCCTGCGTCCTTTGCTCCCTTTACTAGTGCTTCTGGCCCTGAAAGTTTTGTGTATTTTTTGCTATTATTCATCTAGAGAATATTAATATTTTTACTCTGCCATTATATGCACTCAAATCTCGAAAATCAAAATATATATTTAGCACCTATGGAGGATGTAACAGATTACCCCTTTAGACAAGTTTTATTGAAAACAGGAAGACCAGATGTTTTTTTTACGGAGTTTGTAAATATTGAGGGTTTAACATCTAAAGAAGGGAAGGAAAGTGTTTCTCATAGACTTCAGTTTAGCGAGGAAGAAAAACCCATTATTGTACAACTTTGGGGTAGGGATCCTAAGAAATTCAGAGAGGCATACGAGATTATACGGGAATATGATTTTGATGGAGTTAATATTAATATGGGTTGTCCAGTAAAAAAGGTTGTTAAAGCTGGTTGTGGTTCAGCTCTAATAGCTGAATATACATTAGTTGAAGAGATAATTAAGGAAATGGAGGGTATTGATATGCCTCTTAGTATAAAAACGAGGATGGGACAATCTGGGTTTGATAAAGAATGGATAAAATTCCTTTTAAATTTTAATCTCCACACTCTATTTATTCACTTTAGAAATGCTAAACAGGTTTTTTCTGGTTTTGCTGATTGGAAAATGATTGAAGAAATAATTGGTATGAGGGATAAGTGCAATCCTAATATACGTATTGTTGGTAATGGTGATATTACATCTCTAGAACAAGCTTATGATGTTCAAAAAAAATATGAAGTCGATGGTGTAATGATAGGAAGAGCTTTATTAAGAAACCCTTGGGTTTTTAGTAATTACGATCCGAGTAAGGAAGAGAGAATTTCTACTCTACTATTTCATTTAAAATTGATGAGAGATTTTTCAAAAAACCATCCTAAAAAAGGTTGGAGTTCTATCAAAAAATTCTATTACGCCTATCTAAGAGAAGATGAAGAACTTACAAAATTGAGAAAAAAACTTTTTCAAACTAACGATATTGATGAAAGCATCACCCTATTGGAGGGTTAATTCTTTTTCCAAAATTCTGCTTCTTTTCCTTTTAGACGATTATCTAGCATTTCTATCTCTTCATAAATACCTTCGATTAGTTTGTAATCTTTAGCTTCTTCAAGTGTAACCCAAGCATACTCCGTTAATTCAGGAGACAACTCTATCTCTCCTCCAGCGATTTCTGCATAAAGGCTGATGATGATGGTTGGGATATCATCGTCTCTAATAAATGTTAGACTTGTTAGATACTGTATATTTTTAATATCTAGATTTACCTCTTCCTTAACCTCTCTGATTAAAACATCTTCGAAAACATTGTACCAATGGACATTTGTATCCTTTGGTCTGTTCATGTAATCTTCTTTTGTGAGTTTCCCTCCTGGAACAGTCCATTCTCCTGGAAACGCTTTTTCTTCTAATGACCTCTTTGCTATTAGATACTTCCCTTCTTCGTTGATGATAATTCCTGTTATAGCTATATAGTGAGCTTTACTTGGGTCATAATTCATAATTTGTTTTTTTTAATTTTAATAATCCTCTCTCTTTAGAGAGTAGAAAGCCTGTGGGTGGTCACAAGAAGGACATATCTCTGGAGCTTCTTCACCCTCATGAATATATCCACATTCTCTACATGACCATTGTACCTTTTCATCTCTTTTGAAAGTTACTTCGTTTTCAAGATTTTTTAGAAGTTTTGTAAATCTCTCTTCATGATGTTCTTCTGCTACAGCGATAGATCTTAATCTCTTAGCTATATCGTCCAAACCTTCTTCTTCTGCAATCTGAGCAAATTCAGGATACATGCTTGTGTATTCGTAATTTTCTCCAGCAATAGCAGCTTTCAAATTTTCTGTAGTAGTACCTCTTGTAGTTGGTACACCTGCAGTCACCTCTATTTCTTCTTCATCTTCTTTGATTTGATTAATCATTTTAATTAACCAGCTAGCATGTTGTTTTTCTTGTTCTGCAGTTATTCTAAAAACGTCCGCAATTTGTTCATATCCTTCTTTTTTTGCAATGCTTGAATAGAAGGTATATCTATTTCTTGCTTGGCTTTCTCCTACAAATGCTGCTGCGAGGTTTTTTAATGTTTTTTGCATAAAATATTTTTTAGAATTTAGCTAGTTTGTATTTTATCAAAATTCTTTTGTATCTAAAATACTCAAAAAATACTCTCGGGGTTCTATTTCTTTTTCAACAATTTTTTTCCAATTAGTCTCTATATCAGAAAACCTTTTTATTTCTTTATCATCTAAAACCAAGGGATCAACTACTCTTGATTTACAAAAGATCCTTCTAGAATTTAAATCTTGTTTTACTGAGAAATGACCATGCATTCTCTCCCATAATTTTTTAAAATGAGAATCTTTTTCTACAAAAGGCTCCAATTTCGAGATTAATTTTGTATCGGTTGTATAGAAGTCATCAATGGAAATATAGTTGTGTTTAAGAGCATATTTGAGACAATCACTTACAACTGCAAACATACTGGCAGATTTTATTCCTGAATAATATTTATTATTCAAATTTGAAAACATTTTTGAATATTTTTTAGCTACATCAAAATCTTTGAAAACCCAATCATTATTTATTACCTCTAAATTATAAAGGATGGAGTTCTTTTCCTCTTCTGTAATCTCTTTGTAAATCAAACCTTCTCTTAAAGAATAGTCTACCCTATCTGCACATAAATCAGGTAGGTCTTTTTCAGCAATAGAAAAGTTTGTTTCATCTAAGATTTTCTTAGTGGAGTATCCATATTTCTCTAAAATTTCTGGTATGTTGGTTTGGTTTACATACGCATGGAAACTATTATCTTGATAATCATGTTTTTTCTGAGATCCCTCTTTCATAACATAATCTATACAATGGGAAAAAGAGGTGTGCGAAAGATCATGGATTAATCCATATAGTTGCTCTTCTATTGGTACTTTGTATTTTTTAAGTAGAGTATAGACACCTACTGAATGAGTAAATCTACTGTATTCAAATGAATCAATTTCCATATTACAAAGTTTTTTCCAAAGTGGTAAATATCCACCTTGGTTTACATCTTTTAGCCGCTGAAAATACTCTGATTGTATAATTTCTTCAACTACTGGGGTGTCTATTCTAATTTTTCCATAAACAATGTCTGTATAATTAATCTTTTTCATTTAAATATGTTTAAGTTTTTAATTCTTCCCAAATAAATTTTGTTGTTTTTTTATTTTGTTTTTCTTCATAACCTTCCTTTTTAAATTGTTTTTCATTAAGAAAGGCTTCGAAATCATAATAAATGTATTCGGTAAGTATACCAGGATAACTAATAGATTTACGCTTTTTGCTCCTTCTTCCTTTTCGACGAATATCAATTTTATTGCAAGTACCTAGTTCTTCTTGAATACCTCTTGTTATTGCTTGAAGCGGATTTTCTCCGAGATTCATCTTTTCGCTCATAGAAGTACTTAAATTTCTTTTTCTAATCTTTCCATTCTTAAATATCTGTTTTTCTTCTTTGAGAATATAGGTTTTCGAATTTTTGTCTTTGTAGTATATATTTGCTGTGCATACGAAAATGCGCCTTACTAACCTGTTTCCCTCGTCCATTTTTAGTATGCTTTCACCACTTTTTATTTCTTCCAACAGATCTTCAGCACTTTTATTTGTATTTTTACCCCATTGAGATAAATCTATATCAGAATCTTTTAGCTTCTCCTTTAATTCTTCAACATTATTCATGTTAATTTCTTCCAATTCCTTTTGTAATAATCAAAGGCTTTTTCAAACTCTTCTTTTGGTGTTATATCTACATCTAAAGATTCTAATTTCTCCTTTAATTCATTATATACTTCTTCCTTCTTTTCTTCCCTTACTATTTTTTCTAGTTCTATGATATACCCATAACCTCTTGTATGATCTAAACATACTTTTGTATCTTCCCATTTAAATTCAAATCTTTTCCTATACCACTTTATTTCTACATCCATATTTAAAGCTTTAAAAAGTTCTTCTAAATTTTCAAAATCTTCTCTATTTACTTTTACTTCTATTTCCTCCCTATGTTTGTCGTGGATTTTTCCTTTCTTTAGCCATATTTTTGCAAAGGAATTGTTTCTTTGTATTCTTAGATCTTGGGTACAATCAAAGTAAAAGGTTTCTTGATAATCTTCCTTTATTAATTCAGCGCTTTTCTTAAAAAATTCCAAAAGACTATTATACTCCTTTTCTGATATGAAGCTCCTAACTTCTACTTCTATCTGCTTCATCTTTTTTAAATTCTTTAACAAAAATTAATATTGCAACAAAAATTAATGTTATTGCTAAAAGCTCTATTGTCTCTTCAAGAATTGAGTCTACAAGTAAAAAATGATTTCTATCTTGTGAGAGAGAAGCTATACCCTTAAAATTTTCATTCAAAATATTCTCATCTATCCAACTACCAATGTTGATATATAGATTATTGAAATGTCTTAAACCTGAACCTATTGCAGCTATTGCATATAGTATGATTCCTAATATAAAGGGGGTTTTTGCTTTTGTGTTTTCCCAAGTTTCTTTCCCATACCTTATTATTGCGTACAATGGAATTGCTGCTAGAAGAGCAAAATAAGGGAAATCAGAAACAACTCTGTAATGTATCCCCATGATATGGTCATTGTCTGCAAAATTTTGTACTTCTCCAGATATTACGTGCCTAATATCTCCAGCATCTTCTATTAACATAAGTCCAAGACCTATTGAAAAGATTAAAAAGAATTTTGAATAAACTTTTTTGTTAGCTACAGCCAACCTTGCACTCAAATATGCAGAAGTAATTATTGCAAAAACCAAAACAAACCATTGCATCCATTCAATAGGTCTGTCGTTAAAAAGATATCTCCATACAGGTTCAGAAAAAGTATCTCTAAAAGCATTTGAAATATCAAAGAGAAGCACCATACTCCAAGCAATGATTATTAAGACTAGTACTATTATTAAAACGGTTTTAGGAGGTAAACTTACTATACGAGGGTAATCTAGAGAATGTTCTTTTTTCATTTACTCTATCTCTTTTAATTTATTTCCTTCCAACAATGAGTTCATTTGGGTAATGGCTACTTCGTTCAATTTCTTTAACCTTTCTCCTTGTGGTAGTCCCTGCTTTATGAGTTCCATGTTTAAATTTTCTAGTCCTGCTAAACAAGCTAATTGGGATACATGAAAATGGTCTCTAATACTTCCTTTTTTATTAGGATACTTTTTCTTCCATTCTTCTTCTGTCATTCCATAAAGAGCTACATTTAAAACGTCAGCTTCCTTATCATATTTTTTATTTAATCGTTCTTGGGTAACTAATGGAGGAATAATATCTCTTTCTTGCTCGTCCATTTCCCCTACTTGTGCTAGGACTTTTTGTGCGTTCCATTCAAGTGCTGCTCTTTCACTTTCATCATATTTTAGCCTTTGGAATTCTTTGATTAGATAGAGTTTGAATTCTGCTGATATCCATGAAGCAAATTCAAAAGCTATGTCTTTGTGTGCATATGTTCCTCCATATCTTCCGGATTTAGATACTATCCCTATAGCATTTGTTGTGTTTATCCACTTTTGAGGCGTTAAAACAAAAGAGTTACTTCCTGCTTCCTCTTTAAACGTGTCGAATTCGACACGTTTAAAATCAGAATTATTCATTATCTCCCAGAGACCAAGAAATTCTATGGTATATCTTGTCTTCATCCAGTTTTGTATAACGTATCTTGGATCTTCAACATTCTTAAAGCGTGCCATATCTGTAAGGGATATGAAGGACTGGTCTTCCTGAGAGAAGAAAGATATATGTTTGCCCTTTATTTTTAAATTATTGTTTTGATTCATTTTCAATCATTTCTTTCAATTTATTGGTTGCTTCTTCTAAAGAAATGAAGTAAGGTTTTTTTTCTGTACGTTTTTTCACTTCACAGCTGCTTTCTTCTATTGTCTTCTTACTAACTACTACTCTTATTGGTATTCCTATGAGGTCAGCATCTGTAAATTTCTCTCCAGGAGCTTTATCTCTATCATCGAAAAGTACTTCAATATTTTGTTCTAAAAGTGAGTTGTATAATTCCTCTGCTTCATCCATAGCTTCATTTAGTGCTATTAGATGTATTTGAAATGGAGTGACAGAATTTGGCCAGATAATACCTTGTTCGTCATTACCGTTTTCGACTATTGCTGCCATCGTTCTTCCTATACCTATACCGTAGCAGCCCATATAGTAGGGTTGTTCATTTCCATTTTCATCTATAAAATTTGCCCCTTTCATTTTTTCAGAATAGTGATAACCAAGTTGGAATATGTTACCCACTTCTATACCTCTCTTCTCCCTTAGTTTCCCTCCTTCATTTTCTGCTTTAAAACCTTCCTGTGCCATTGCAATATCCCCTTCTATATCTGGCTGATAATCTCTATCAATATTAATATTTAACAGATCTATATGTTTTTTATTACTTCCTCCATAAGCGTTGGATATTGTTCTAAGAGATTCATCTGCAATTATTTTTATATCCTTTTTGCATCTATCTTTTATACCTACTGGAGATATGAAGCCGGGTTCTGAACCAACATCTTTTCTAATTTCTTCGTCTGTAGCATGTCTTAGGGTGTTTGACTTTGCTAAATATCCAAGCTTTATTTCGTTTACATCCAAATCTCCTCTTATGATTGCCAAAATGTACTCATCATTTTCATTTACGTACAAAACATCCTTTATTTGTTGCCAATTTGGTAGTTTATGTAATTCAACACCATCTTGCATAGTTGGTCCTCTCTTGGCTTCTACTTCTTCTAGGTCCTTTTGTTTTTCTGAACTATTTTTGTCTTCTTTTACAAAAACAGCTACATCTTCATGTGCTGCATAATTCCCATCTTCTGAAACAAAGTATCTACTTTCACCAATATCTGAATCAACTACAAATTCATGACAATATTCTCCACCAATATATCCATTATCTGCTTCTATCATTTGTGTTTCTAATCCCAGCTTGGAAAATATTCTTGTATACATATCCTGCATTTTCTTGTATTCCCTTTTGAAGTCCTCCTCATCTGCATGAAAAGAATATCCATCTTTCATCATAAACTCTCGTACTCTAAGTAACCCTCCTCTGGCTCTTAACTCGTCTCTAAACTTTGGTGAGAATTGATACAGTTGAAATGGTAAATCTCGATAACTTAAAGTATATTGCCTTACTAGATCAACAAACATTTCTTCGGCAGTTCCTCCTAATGCAAATTCTGCACCTCTCCTATCTTTTATTTTCATTAATTCAAATCCTGTTTCATTTGTTCTATTCGTTTCTTCCCATAATTCCAATGGATGTAACACAGGGCATACCATTTCTTGGCACCCCTCTTCATTCATTTCATGACGGATAATGTCCATGATTTTTTGTCTTACTCTAAATCCTATGGGTAAGAAATAGTATCTTCCTGCTGTTGATTCTTGTATGAATCCAGCTTGTTTTAATAGTTTTGACGACCTTATATTATCTTTTTCAGAGGTAGTTTTACTTGTTTTTAAAAAGTATTCTGAGTATTTCATACAATCATTATTCTATCATTGAGATATTAAGGGATTCTAACAAATATGGTGCTAAATATCTATATAGTTAAATAATCAACTTACTTTCTCTAATTACTTTTTTTGTAATATCTCTTTTAACTTCTTCCCAGTTTGTATCTACAATCATTACTGGTTCTGGTTCTGATTCTGCATCTTTGAAGTATGTGAGTGATTTCAGAAGATGTGCGGTGCTGTATTCAACATCGGTGTATTTCTTTCTTAAGGCATCAAAAATATCTGTTATGGAATATTCTTTTAGTATTGCCCATATGTCATAGAAATCTTTTTTACTTCCTCTAGAACTAATGGCTGTAATTTTCATACAAGCAATATCAAGTGTTGAGCATAGGTAGATATTATTGTAAGAAATCAAATCATTTATTAAAGGATATTTGTATTCCAAAAAAGATATTTTTACATTATCAATTACCAGATCCAATGTTCCTAGACTCTCATTGGTTATATGATATTTGAGGTTATTATTTGATAATACTTCTTTTAATGATTCAATATCTATTTCACTTTTCGAAAAAAAATCCAAATCTACAGACGTTCGATGTCCTAGTTGTAAAGAAAGAGCAGTACCACCGGCAAGATAGAAGTTGTCGTGGATTTTTAATTTGCCTATTTTTTCTAAAAGCGATTTTGTCTCTGTGTGTAAGGTTTTTGTAAACATTTAAAATTCTCCCTAGGTTCATCTAAACCTAAAATTAAATAAAAGAAGTTTCCACTCTTTTCACTTATTTTATCACTATTTCTAAGCACCTCTATAATGCTATCTCTGTCATAAGTTGAAAAAAGCCATTTTAACCCTTCTATATCAGCGTTTTCTAAAACTCTTTCAATAATATATTTCTTGTGTTTTTGGAGGTCTAATTTTGAAATATCTACATCCCAAAAAAGAGGTTTAAGTGATGGATGTAAATTAAATAGCTTATTCATAGTAAATTATAATATATTTGAGATAACAGTACAATGTTTTCAAGGGGGATTAAAGTGCAATCGAATTGTGTCTAAAGAGAATATTTTAGTATCCTAAAGTTTCTCGTATAGTTTGAAAAGAGCAACTAAGTAAAAAGTGACTAGAAAGAATGCGATTAAGGTTCCAACATAAATTCCTAGAGAAGGATACAAAAAGAAAATACTAATAATATAAATAACGATACACCATTGCCCTTTAGGAACATTTTTTATTATTGTATGTACATGTTCTCTACCATAAGTATTATGCACAATGAGTATAAGGGGGAATAGTGTTGTTGGAAACGCTGAGAATAATCCTGCCCACTCAGGTCCTATTAAATGAGCAATGCTTGTGACGGATATGATAACTATTGATGCCAGTATTGCTCGTACAAATAGAACTTTTGTGCTTAGTTTAATTCTGTCTTTTATAACCGTATTATTAATTTTTTCAAAAAGGTAGTTGAATAGAGGAATTGAAATTATAGGTATAATTAACGCAGTTATTAGATTAAATTGAAACTGTTTTAAAAATAGAATTATTATTACGTAACCGATTATTGCTACTAAAGAGGATATGAGCATATTGGTTCGTGTATTATTTGTTGAAATTTTTAAATAGATGAAAATAAAAACTTGCATAGAAAGCATCCCGACTAAATTGAATAAAGAGCTTTCGGATGCAAATTCGGGGCCTTGCTCAAGTCCATAAAAAAAGAGGATGAGAGCTGTCCCTGTTGGAATTCCAGATATTATTCCAGAAATTTTTGGGTTTATGTATTCTGCGATTAATGATAGTAATAAAACAAAGAGGATTGTTATGAGGGTTTTGGCAATGAATAGTGTTGTAATTTCCATGAGGTTATTAAATGTATTCCACTATGAAAAATTTGGCGGAGAGGACAGGATTCGAACCTGCGGTACGGTTTCCCGTACAAACGCACTCCAAGCGTTCGCTTTCGACCACTCAGCCACCTCTCCACTTAGTTACAATTATACGAAATATGCTCTCTTTGTACAAAATATGAGCTAGTTATCTTCCTCTTCTTCTGTTGGTTGTACTGTCTCTGTTTCTATCAATTCAGTTTCTATATTTATTTGTTCTGTATTTGTTGGAAAGTGCCAAAGAAATTCTGGAAAATATTCAGGTCCAAATTCTATTTCGGGTTCTTTTTCAGAAAACTCTATGTTTTCTAAAATATTCTTCCCTTCTTCCCAGCTCTCTCCAGCTAAAGAATTTTTAAGGTTTTCAGTATTTAGTTCTACTCTTACATACCCTTTTGCTGTAAATTCCACTTCTATATTTTCATCTCCAATCTCTGTTACATTTACCTCCATTTCTATATCATCATCTAGTTCTAATTCTAGATCATCTCCTGTTTTGAATAATCCTTCTTCTTCTGCAGCCTGCTTTATAATTTCTTCTTTGGAATCAATTATTTCTTCCCTGTTAAAAAATAATCCAGTTACTTTGACCTGCAAGCTCATATTAAACATATCTCCTTCATCGCCAACTCCTATGTCAGTCTCAACATTTCCATCTAATGTTTCTTCAATAGAGTCTTCTAAGATCTCCCAATCAGGGTTTTTCTCTTCTAAATCTCGTCTTGCTTCTTCAATTGCTTCTTCCTTTAGACTGTCTTTTAGATTATCGTAGTCTTCTTGTGTTAATTCAGGATATTCTTCACTATCTCCTCCAGAGAAACTATCATTATTTTCCGCGGTTAAACTATCTTCGTCAAAACCTTCCACTGTAAATAGTTGTCCTGAACTTAAATTATATTCGTCTCCAGGATCTGTAGCACGTACTGAAATGTCAGTTTCGGTTGTGGGGGCTTCCGACATTTGTACATCTGTAGTTATTTCAAATTCTAATCCATCTGTTATGATTTTTGTCCCTGAGGGGATTGTTGTCTCATCACCATCCCAATATTTGAGATTTACAAGTCCTTCTGCTCTAGAGCCTCTTGTTCCTGTTCCTGTCGTATCTGCATGGTCTGATCGGCTTACTATCACTTCTTCTTTTCTTACAGGTATTTTACCAGCTTCTAAATCAAGATTTTCAATATCGGTATTTCCTTCAAGTTCTTTTTCTACTTCTATAGATTTAGTTTCGAGAAAGATTTTAGCATTAACTGTAGGGAGCGTGTTATATGCAAAAACTCCGGAAACAGCAAGGATACCAAGTATTAATACGGTTATTAGTATTATTTTTTTCTTCAGTTTTCCCTTTTCTTGTGGAGTTTTAGGTTTTTTTTCTTTCTTAACTTTCTTTTTCTTTAAATCCTCGGGTTTATTCAGGTTCTTATCTGTTAAACTCACTTTCTTCTCATTAGAATGAGTTTTTTCTTCTTTCGTTTTTTTGTCTTCAGCTATTTTTGTATCTTCTACTTCGTTCTCTGTTTCTTCTTGTGGTTCTTTTTTTGCCTCTTGCTCTTCTATATCTTGCCCGATTGCGAATGTTAAATCTTCATCTTGAATTACTGATTTCTGATCATGTTCGATAATTCCCTTTGATTTTTCAATAACTTGTTGAACTCTGCTTTGGTATTCAGAGTCTTGTAAACCTGTACTATCTCCTTCGTCTAATGATTGTATAGCTTCTTTTGCATCTTGAGTTTTGTTTGGTGTTTGATTTTTTAACAATTCTTTTCTTTTTTCTACTCTTTCTTTTCTCTTTTTTTCTGCAAATACCCATAAATCTTCATCTACATCTGAAGGTGATTCTGTAGTTATAATGTCTGCTTTTTGAGCATTTCTTACTCCTGCTGGGTTTTGAATAATTTGTAAAATTATATTTTTACCTAGTTCATCACATACCTCTTGTAAACTTTTTAAGTTTATTGGACTGATTAAAAGATCACTTTCTTCTGCAAATGTAAGCAAAACATTACTATCATCTAATGCTGCGATTTTGCGTAAAAGGTCTGTTAATTCATCTTCTGATGAAACTATAATCTTTGCTCGGTTTTGTTTTTCATTACTTTTATTTTCCATGTTTATTCAGAATATTTTTTTAATTTTACCAATTTATCATGACCAAACTTTGCTAGAGCTGCAGGAGTTACATCATATGTATGAGTTAGTTTCCCAGAAACATCTTTAATATCATCTAGCTTTTCTGGTAAGAATACAGTTGCTTTTGGAGATTTTGGAAAGGGTAAAAGTTTTGTCCAAGGGTAATCAGTAATTGCCTTCTTTATATCAGGTAGCATTGCACCACCGCCGCATAAATATATTTGAGGCGGTAAAGATTCTATGTCTTCCATCATCTCTAGAGATGCTTGAAATGTTCTGGTCCAGAGTTTAGCTATGGAATATGTTATTTCTCTAATATCTTTATGCATTTCTTTATCTAGTTTGTTTTCTGAATATTTAATTTTTCTTGTTTCAGCATGTCTATAATCTAAATTCATTAATCTGGAAATCTCTTTTGTAAACACTCTACCTCCAAAAGAGAACATCTGTGTTTCTACGACATTTCCTTTGTTTACAAGAGCGACATCAGTTGTTCCTCCACCGATATCAACAAAGATTCCAGAAAAATCCTTTTGTCTACTACCTGCAAAGGCTCTAGCAACAGCAAAGGGTTGGGAGACTATCGCAGTTATGTCAAGATCTAAGTTTTCTGTTAATTTTCTCAAAGATTCAAGGTATGTTTTGGGTGCAAAAGATGCATAGAAATGTAATTTAACATCCTTTCCTCTAAAACCGATTAATGAATCTACTGGCATTCCCCCTATTTCCATTCCTGTCACAGTTATATGTAATATCTCAATATCTTCGTACATAAGTCCTGTTCTAGTAGCAAGGTCTTCTTTTCCACTGTCTTCTATTTGCCTGTAAACTTTCTGTATTATTTTTTTCTCTTCTTCTGCATCTACCTCCTCATCATATTTATCATCTCTTTCATAGTTTACGACTATCGATATTCCTTGGATAAACTCACCAGCTAGACCCAGAACAACCTTCTTGGGCATTTCTTCTTCTTCAAGTTCAGATGTTATTTCATTTATTGCTAATCTACAGTTCTCTATAACGGTGTTTAGGTTCTTGATTACTCCTTTATGCATCGCTTTTTCTTGTTGTTGTATTCGAGATACTTGCTTGACTTTGACTCCTAGTTCGGTACTTTCAAACAGGATAGTTTTTAATAGTTCTGTACCTATATCTATTGCTAAGTAGTTTGTATCAAAACTTTCTTGTTCCTCTTTTTGTTGTTTCTTTTTCGAAAATATTGGCATAGTAATAAAAAAAGACTTATCTAATCTAATATACTATAGATGAGGATTACAGTACAAGTGCATAAAATTTCTAACTACTGAGCTGTACTTTTTCTGTTGCATAGTATCTTTTCCTGAAGCCCTTTCCTAAGAGCAATTCAGATTGGGCTTGTACAAATGGAATAAAAGCGAATGTGAGCATATTTACAACAATAAGGCCTGTTTCTAAAATATCTAGTATGTGTCTAAACAGAGACCAGCCTCCTGGTATCGGTGTGATTCTTCTTCTTATGAAAATGATTGGAATATTAAGAAACATTAGAGCTGTTAGAATGTAGCTCATAATTACAGGTAGGTTATATGAAGCTGCACTATATCGGTAATCGGGGTTTATAATGTTGAGTATAGGTAGGGCAAAAGTTATTGTATATACAACTGTTAAAAATAGAAGATGGGTGTCGATTAGTTGCCAAGCTATTGATGCTTTTTTAAAGAGTGCTATCCTTTTGTTTTTATACAATGCAGCAAATGTCATTGGAAAGACAACGATACCCCACCCCCATCTAAATTGTTGCTTGTATAACGAAATGTGTGTTTTTATAAATGTTGCATTTTCTACTGCATCACTGAAAGTTGGCGTATATACTTCTTCCCCTCCAAAATCTCCATCAAATCTAGTTAGGCAATTCCAGTAGAAGGTTGTATCATCAATACCCACTTCAGGATCCCAATATCCAACATCGTCTACGGTTTGTAAATTTACTACATATGAGGAAAAAGTATCTCTTGCTTTTTTCCTTACAACCCAATCATGAAGAATTACAAGTGTAAGCACCATTGATTGCACTCTAACTATCGGAGGTACTCTCCAAATATTATTGTTAAAGGTGTGTATAGCTGTTGCAAAGAAACGTTTTTTTCTTTTCGGGTTCTTTAGATATTTATACGTAATAGATGATAAATATTTTGGATGTGGTCTCAGATCACTATCACAGGTTATTAAAAGATAGTCTTCTAGTTTTTCACCTCTTTCTTGTATTAATTTTACAAAACTGCGAGTTGCCCAATTAATATTAGCACCTTTAACACCCATAACCTCTCCCTCTATATCGTTTGGGTGGACATAATAGATGATTTCTCGAAATGTATCCTTGTACATTTCTTTTATCTTTTTATAGTTTTCTACACATTGTTCTTTAAAAGCTTCTTCCATAGCTATTACTACTGATATGTTTTCAGCTCCTATATCTGATTTTGCCCAAGCATCCATTGTTGGTTTAAGTATATCCATATCTTCTTTAACTATTGGGCAAACAAAAACATATTTAAGATTGTCCCTGATTTGTCCTTTTTTGCCTTTCACGGAATTTATTTTTTCTACCCAATCAGTATTAACATCTCTTTTCATTCTCTCGTATCCAACGATTAATCCATAAAGAAATCGAATACACCTATATGACCAATATATTACTAGAAAGGAGATATGTATTATCAATAATTCTGTTAGATTTAATATGGTTAGTAAAAATGGAGATAGTATAAAAAACCAGGTTATTAGTCCAGGTATTACCTCAAAAATGCGAATGTACCATCTAGGGACTTGATGAGGATAACCATTTTTTCTGTCCTTAGGTTTAAGTTTTTCTATATTTATACCTTGATTCTTATTCATTAGAGGTTAAATTGTTGCTACAATTATTACTGGTTCTCTCTCAGTTTTTTTGAAGAGAAAGTCTTTTAGATTCTTCTCAATATTTTCTTTTAATACCTTCTTCTCATACTTACCCTTTGATTTTTTATGCCATTCTTTATGCAGGTCCATAACTCTTTGTTCTATTTCTCTTAATAGTTCTTTGGAATCCTTCATATATACAAAGCCTCGGGATATAAATCGTGGTTTTCCTATCAATTTATATTCCTTAGAGCTTAGATTCATCAAAACTACAAACATTCCATATTCCGCTAATTGTTTTCTGTCTTTTATAACGATGTCTCCTAGGTGTCCTACTCCTAAGCCATCTATTAGAATTGGTTTAGATTCAACTCTTTCTCCTCTTTTAAGTGTTTTACCGTCGTATTCCCATATTTGCCCATTTTCTGTTAATGGGATCTTGTCTCTATCAAAACCCCATTTGATTAAATTCCTTTTGTTTTGATATCTCTGGGTAATACTTCCATGTATTGGCATTATGTATTTTGGTTCTATCATATCAAACATTGTTTTCATATCTCCCTGAAACCCATGCCCGCTTTCATAGATTTTTTCCATATTTGATTTAAGAATGTCTGCTCCCAACTTTATTAGTCTGTCAGTCATATATTGTATTTTTATTGCATTACCGGGTATTTCTGATGCGGACATAATTATTAGATCTCCTCTTTTTACTTTGAAGTGTTTATGTTCGTTTAGAGATATTCTATTCAGTGCTGCGTATCTTTCTCCCTGGCTTCCCGTAGCTACTACAATGAGTTGATTGTCGTGATACTTTTTCATTTTTTCTTCTGGGATGATTATATTATCTGGTATTTCAATATATCCTTGCTCTCGTGCAACTCGGATAACTGTTTTCATACTTAATCCCATAATGGCGACTTTTTTGTTCATCTTTTTTGCTATTTGAAATATTGAATGAATTCTTGAAACTAAGGATGAAAAAGATGCAACGACTACTCTTCCTTGTGCTTTCCTAACGATTTCTTCCAAACTTTCATATACTTCTGTTTCTGATTTTGTTTGTCCTTCTTCAAAAGAATTTGTACTTTCCATCAGTGCCAAATCAACTTTTTTACCAATTTCCATAAATTTAGAATAATCGGTTTCTGGTTCGTTAGCGGGTGCTCTATCTATTTTATAATCTCCAGAGAACAATAGATTTCCTTTTGGAGTCTCTATAAATATGCTATGTGAATCTGGAATGCTATGTGTAACTCTTACAAAGGTAATGTCGAAACTGCCAATACTAAATGTTTTATTTCTCACTATATTTTCCAACTTTACTTTCTTCTCTATCTCAAATTCCTTCAACCTTTCCTTTGTCAATGCGTTTGCAAATCTTCCTGCATAAACTGGGGGATAATCTAATTCAGGCAATATATATGGTATTGCCCCAGTATGATCTAAGTGTCCATGTGTAATCAGCACTCCCTTAATCCTATTTTTATTTCTTTTCAGGTAAGAGAAATTAGGAATTAGGTAATCTATTCCATAAGGTTCTAGTTCTGGAAAAGAGAATCCCATATCTACAATTAGGATTTCTCCCCGATACTCTATAAAACTGCAGTTTTTCCCTACTTCCTCTACTCCTGAGAGTGTGCAGATTTTTAGTTTTTCACTTCCACTCGACTTTTTAAAACTTTTCTTCTTTTTCATAATACAAACTCCGCCATTATATCATAGAAACCCTTATCAACAGATAGATTTGACATACCGCGTTTTTTGATATACATTTAACTAGGCAGTTGCTTTTAATTATTTTAGATTATGAAAAAACCTTTTTACAAAAAAATATTCTTTATTCCTTTAGTTCTAGCATTAACCTTTTCTTTTTCCCTCCTCTATACATATGCAGAAGTAGATGTTTCTGTTGAACAAGCAATAACGGGTCAGGATTTTGCTAGTATCTACTTTTTTGATACAGAAAATGAAGAAGAGATAGATCCTCCAAAGGTAGAATTTGATGATGTGGATTTTGCATTTTTTCCTCAAACTTCCGAAGGGACATTAGCGACAGATGACACCATCCTCAGAGTTGATAATCCTAGAGGTGATGTAGACTATGATATGCATTATTCCTTAGATCTTAGCATTGCTCCAGCAGGAGAAAATGGTTGGGTAGATAGTGAAACAAACAATGAGTATGCAATAGATGAAGGAGATAGTCATTTAGAAGTCGACCTAAGTGATATTGATATAGAAGAGGTAGATGATTGTGGTAATATTAATTATGGTAGCAGTGCTTCTTTCGAAGGTAACGAATCCGTCGACATTTTAGGTGTTTCAGAAGCAGGGACTTGTCGTTTAAATGTTCAGAATATACTTTTTGAACAGACAATTCCAGAAGCCCAACCAACAGGGATTTATTCCCTAGATATGGTATTAACTCTTGTACAGGGTATGGAACCAGCAGATTATTCTTGTTATGAACAACAGGGAGATTATACAGGCCCTATCCACTTAGACAACCGGTATTACTTCAAATACAGCGATAGTTCAGAGACAGGTACCCTAGACGGTTGCCCTACTCCGGAAGATCTGACTGAAGTAAACGATATTTGGGAGTGGTATGAAACTGGAGAAAATTTAGGAGAATATATAGCCAGGGACAATTGGTCCGGTCTTCTTTGGACAGCTCCTTTAGATTGTGATGAAGTAGACGGATATGGTGGAGATGACCATTGGGAAAACAGTAAGAATTTATGCGCAGGTTTAGGAGAAGAATATACCAAAGCTAGTGAAGATTCAGAATCAGGAGGTCATACAGATTGGGAATTTGAAGACCGCGATTATGAATGGCGTTTACCGACCAAGAATGAATTAAAGCAGATATCTCCCTATGATCATAACTATGGTCCTAATGGTTATTATAATGAGGGTAGTGGTCATGGTATGAAGGAATGGTCAGAGGATTCAAGTATGGGTGACAACCCTGATTTTGTTGACTCTCGAGCTGGAGAGAGTGATAATCCTGATCGTTATTGGTCTCAGAATCTGCAAGCAGACAACACTTCTCGTGCTTTTTTAGTCCGCCCTTCTAATGGTCGCGTCTACAATTACCTTCGTGCTTTTACGACCACTTCTTATTCTTGTGTTCGTTGCGTCGCCGAGGACAGGAAATAGTAATTTAACAATTTAATAATTTGGAATTTGTTTTTGTGTTTTTGTTTTACAAAAGCACAAAAGCTTTTTTTGAAAAATTAGAATTAAAAAACATTAAACCTAACAATCTCTATAAGAGCTTTGAAACCCTCGGAAACCTTCATCTTTTTGCCCTCCTCTATGGTTCTAGGCCTGTATTGTATAGGGATCTCATTGTATTTTAGTTTTTTGCCATCCTTTTTGTATTTAAAAAACTTAGCAGTTAATTCTGGTTCTAAACCAAAAGTACTTCTGGATACAATAGTTTTACCAATATCTCTGAAAATATCTCCTCTTGCCATCTTGTAACACGTTTCCATGTCTCCTACCTTAGCTCCTCTCCACATAGTAAAAAAGTTTGATACAGTAGTTACTACTCTATTTCCAAAGTAAAATTTGAAATATTTATTTTCGAATTTTCTTGCAAACCTATTTCCATATATTACATCAACATCTGGATTTTGTTTAAAAGTTTCGACAAAATCTATTAAATCCTTTGGCTCATATTCTAAATCTGCGTCTTGGATAACAACGAGATCACCGGTAGATTCTAAAATACCTCTTCTAACAGTTTGAGTTTTCCCAAGATTCTGTGGGTTTTGTAGAATCTTGTATTTAACACAATCTCTTTTGTCTTTTTTTGAAAAACTTTTTGCAATTTCTAGGGTATTATCCTTAGAACCGTCATCTATGACAATGATTTCTTTTTTCAGATCTATTTCTAGATCTGCAATAGCTTGAAGGACTTCTTTGATAGTTTTGGATTCGTTATAGGCTGGGATGATGATGCTAAGCTTTTTGTAGTTGTTAAGCTTTTTGTATTTGTTCATTTTCTTTGTTTGACAGTTTATTAACTACGGACATTATATAATTATTAAGGGGCAGTGTCAATACTATAGGGTCTTTGTGTTTATCTTAACTTCCTCTGATTTTTTTGGTAGAATGTCGAGCATGGATTATAAAAAAGGGGAAATTCCAAAGGCATATGACAGTTCAAAAGAAGAGGATATTTATTCTCTGTGGGAAAATTCAGAACTTTTATCACCTGAAGGAATGGAAAACTATTTGAAAGAAAAAGATCTACCTGTTTTAAAACCATTTGTGTCTACTTTACCTCCGCCTAATGCCAATGGAGACTTACATCTTGGACATGCATGTGGATATGCTTACCACGATATTTTGGGTAGATTCTATCGAATGAAAGGCTCTCCCGTATTATTACTTGCAGGTAAAGATCATGCAGGAATTCAAACAGAATCAGTTTTTCTTAGGGAGTTACAAGCAAAGGGTGTTGATAAATGGGAAATGGGTAGAGAAGAATTCTTTAACCAGTGTTATGAATTTTGTATGAGTGCAGCAGAAAATGCTCGAAGGCAGGAAAAAAGGATAGGGTTGTCTGCAGATTGGAACAGAGAATTTTTTACACTTGATCCAAATTTGACTAATACAGTATATGAGACATTTTTTTCAATGCTCTCTGAGGGATTAATTTACAGAGGAAAGAGAATTATTAACTTCTGTCCATATTGTCGTACTGCACTTGCAGATATTGATACAGATCATGTTGAAAGGTCAGGGATCTTTGCATATATAGTTTATCCTTTTGTAGAAGAAAAAGATAATCAAAAAGCGGAAGAGATATTAGGGCAAAGAGGAATAATGATTGCTACTACAAGACCTGAGACAATGCTAGGTGATACAGCAGTAGCAGTGCATCCTCATGATGAAAGATACAAGGAATTTATTGGGAAAAAAGTTCTCTTACCTATAGCTAATAGAGAAATACCCGTTATTGCTGACGAGAATGTAGATTTGGAGGTTGGAGCAGGTGCTCTTAAGATTACTCCAGCCCACTCCCCTATAGATTTTGAAATAGGTGAAAAGCATGATTTAGAAGTTATTAATGTGATCGATCAAATGGGGAAAATGGTATCTCCTGCCCATGAGAAATATGTTGGAATGGAAACAATTGATTGTTCCAAAGCTCTGGTTAAGGATCTTGAAGAAGAAAATTTATTGATAGATATTGAAAAGATAAAACATGAAGTAGCAGTTTGTGAAAGATGCGATACCGCTGTTCAACCTGTAGTTGCCTATCAGTGGTTTGTTGATACAAAGGGTTTGGCGGAAAGAGCACTTGAAGTATTGGAAAAAAAGAAAACAGTAGTACTTCCAAAAGGACAGATGAAAGCTTTAAAACATTTTTATGAAAATATTCAACAATGGTGTATTTCTAGACAATTATGGTGGGGTCACAGGATTCCAGTTTGGTATAGTGGAGGAAAAGAACTGTATGATTGGTTACTAGATAATCCTGGAAAAGGAATTAAAGATTTTGAAAAAGAAACAGGAAAAGAAGCCAAGGGAACAGGTAAGATAATAGCTTCTGTAGAAAAACCAGAAAGTGAAAAAGGAGAAGAGTTTGAACAAGAGACTGATGTTTTGGATACATGGTTTAGTTCTGGACAATGGCCTTTCTCTACATTATCTAACAGTGGAGAAGGAGACTTTGAAAAATATTACCCTACTGATGTAATGATACATGGTAGAGATATTTTGTTTTGGTGGACTGGAAGAATGATTATGATGGGATTGTATCGAACGGATCAAACACCCTTTTCTACCGTTGTGCTAACGGGGATGATTAGGGCTTCTGATGGATCTAAAATGTCTAAGTCGAGAAATAATGCAGTTTCTCCAATAGAGATGATTGAAAAATATGGAGCTGATTCATTAAGACTTTGGTATTATACAGATTCTTTACCTGGTGCTAATGCGCCCTTAAGGGAAGAGAAGATAAAAGGGAATAGGAATTTTGTGAACAAAATTTGGAATGCCAGCAGGTTCATACTAATGAATATTGAAGAAGAGGAATTAGAAAATGTTAGAAAGGAAAGTATTGATGAGAATAACGAATGGATTGTAAAAACAAAAGAGTTTGAAGAAAGAATTGATAGCTATATCAAAGAATACAAATTTCACTTAGGGGCTGAAGAAATTAGAGAGTTTTTTTGGCATACATTTTGTGACGTTTGGATAGAGGAAGTAAAGGATGAAATAAAAGGGGAGGAGATTAATTCTTCCAACAGGATAAAGAAGTTGAATTTAATAATATATCTTCTAAAAAGAATGTTGATAAATATTCATCCGTTTGCTCCATTTATTACAGAATCTGTATGGCAAGAATTAGTGAAGTTTGATTTAGCTGTAGGTTTATTAATGGCTCAGCAGAAGTAAGTGTTATTTTTTTAGTAGCCCGTTTGCTTGTTTAAGAAGCTTTGCAATTTCCGGATTATATTCTTCTCCCATATATACCATTGAGTCTTTTCTAGCATTAAGAGGAATAAAATTATCGAGTCCAGGTTTTTCTGGGTCTTCAGCGTTTGATACTCTACCCAGATGTAGTATTTCAGTATCTCCAATTTTAATCAATGCATCTAATCCGATGTCTTCTTGGTCCTGGGATGACTTTAAGTGTTTTTCAAGTCTGTCGGCTTTTTTATCATCATCTATTTGTAAAATCCTTACTTCTTCTTTTCCCCCTTCTTCACTATTTGGGTCTGTGTTTTTGATAATAAGGAAGTATGTACTACCTTCCCATTTAACTCTTTTTGAAGGGATATAGAAAGTTTCATTTTTTGCATATTCTTCTCCTAAAAATTTTTCACTCGTTTCTTGTTTCTCTGTATCTGTTTCTACCTCTGCTGTGGTTTCGTCAGAAGTGGTTTTGTTTCCTTCTTTTTTATTTAATTCTAACAATTGTTCAACTTCTTCTTGTTCTGGTTTATAGAGAGAGACGTATCTCTCTGAATCCGGTTTGTTTCCATTTAATTTGGGTTTGTGCATAGGTTTTTTTGAACCTGGGAAAATCATTGTCATAGAATCTTCCCAGAATAGGTTGCACTTACTTTTTTTCTCTTGATCTTTGGTGTTTAATAAAGATTTGAAATCTTCAAGTCCATCTGAATTTAAAGGTGTTTTAGAGTAAGGTGGTACAAAAAGTTGAAAGTTTAGTACGTATGCAACTTTTTCATTAGTCTGAGGGTCTCTTACAAAAACCAAATACTTAACATTTTCTATTGCGGGGGTATATTTATCTTCAGGATCTATTCTTTTATTTCGAGGTGTTCTTAAAACGGTAATATTATTAGGGTGTTCACCTAAGATTTCATGAGAGTATTCATTTAAAGATTCTTGTTGCTCATCTAGATTTCCATTTTCTGGACCTTTCTTTTTAAATGAATTTTCAATGTCTGCAATTGTCGTTGGATGGGGCTGAGTAGGATTTTTTTCTACTGTATCAGTAAAGGTATTTTGTTCCATATTTGTATTATTAAACAATATATGGTGTTTGTCAATTTTTCTTTTGGATTAGGGTGATGCCTTCTTCTAATAATTTAAGAGCTCTTTGCAACTCATCTTCATCTAATATCTCATTACCTTGGACGATAATTAAAGCATCTTTTGTATCTTTGGTTACCTTCGTTTCTTCTGATTGTTTTGAATCAAGTCTGCATATAATTTTTTCATTATCCGCGTATACATACTCTCCACTTTTAGCAATTTCCTTTTTTTGTTTGTTTATTGGTGTATATTTACTATCTTCTTTTAAGGTTTTAAAATATACTTTTTCGTTTATTTTCGAAAGATCATGTATACCTATCGAAATTCCTGTTAAAGCTGATACGGCATTACATATGTCTACTAGGGTATTTATGTTTGGGATAGTACCTTTCTCTTTAATAATTTCAATCAAATTTTGTGCAGAAGGTTTTGTCTTTTCTTCCTGAGAAAAATCTTGGTGTAATTCTCTGTATTTTTCAAAAAGTTCTTCTTTATCCCAGTTCTCATGCTTATACCTTTCTTTCACTTTCTCAATTACTTCCTCTATCCACTCTTTGACTTTTTGATTTCTTTTTTGGATCTTTAGATTATTAAAAGTCTCCCATTTTATTGGGATATGTTTGAGTTCTTCATCAATTTCAAGATTTACACCCTTGCCTTGAGATATGCTTACTTCTTTAACATTTTCTTCGTCTTCATTTCGAAGGTTTTCTGAATACTCAAGCTTTTGAAAGATAATTTGAGGTTCATTAATATTATGTTCGGCTTCAATATTTGTAAAAGTCCAGAAATTAGCAAAATTTTTAACCTGACCAGTCTCCTTTAATTCATAATTTGGGTCGTACTCTTGCTCTATATTAAGCAAGACTCTAAGTTTTTCTGATGTCTCTGGTGTAAATGGTTTAAGAAGGATTCTTATGGCGTTTACTAATTGAATCGAATTATATATTGTATTTTGCGCATTACTAATATTATTTTTTACATCTTCCCACGGCTCTTGGTCATTAAAATATTTATTTGCAAAATGTCCTAAATCTAAAATTGTATCTATTGCTTTAATAAACTGTCTTTTTTCTATGTATCCCCCACAATTTTTAAACGCGGTACTTATTTGATCTTCTACTTCTGTGTCTAGTTCTCCGGGGGGGACTGATTTATCAAATTTTGTAGATGTAAAAGTCAAAACTCTGTTTATGAAATTACCTAAATTACCAACAAGCTCTGCATTATTCGCTTCGATTAAATCTTTCCATACAAATTCTCGGTCTTGATTTTCTGGAGCATATTTTGTGCAAAAATACCTTATTAAGTCTGAGTTATAAGTATTTAGGAGGTATTTCAAAGTAATTTTGTCTTCTCCCTCTTTTGACATCTTCTTGCCTTTGTACATAAGCATTTTGTTTGCTGGGACATCATATGGAAGGTTTAGTGGTGCTTTAATAGTTTCTCCTGGTAAAAGATATTTATTAAATGTTTCTTCTTCTTCATATTTTTTACTATACGCAAGTAACTGAGATGGCCATATTACTGTATGAAAAGGTACATTTCCTCCAGCAATGAAGTAGTAGTGTTCGCAGTTACTATCCTTCCAAAACTCTTCCCACTCACTTAAATTTTCTCTTTTTTGAGCCCATTCTATTGAAGCTGAAAGATAACCGATTACTGCTTCAAACCAAACATAGATACATTTGTCTTCCCAGTTTTCCAAAGGTACAGATATACCATATTTAAGGTCTCTTGTTACGGGTCTTGGTTGTAGACCTGTTTTAAGCATACCTTTTGTAGATTGAACAACCCATTTTCGCCAATTCTTACCAGCTTTTGAAACCCAAGATTCTAAATCTTTTGCATTTTTAGGAAGGTCTAAATAATAGTGAGTGGTTTTTTTTAATAGAGGAGTTGCATCTGATAGTGTACTGTATGGATTTTTTAAATCTTCTGGTGTTAGAAATTCTCCACATTCGGGACATTCATCTCCCCGAGCATTATTTGCCTCACACTTTGGGCATGTTCCCTTTACATATCGGTCGGGTAAAAACCTTTTAACTTCAGGATCATAATATTGCATTGATTTTTCTTTAAAAAGAAATCCTTTTTCCTTGAGTGTCAGAAAAATATTTTGGACAACTTCTTTGTGGTTTTCTGTGCGAGTTGAAGTATAATTATCGTACAGAAAGTTTAGTTTTGTATAAGTTTCTAGAATTTCTTTATGGGAATTTTCAGCGAGTTGTTCAGGAGATATACCTTGTGTTTCTGCTGCAAGCTCTACAGGGGCACCGTGGCAGTCACTCCCAGAAACCATTAAAACCTTATTGCCTTTTAAACGATGATATCTAGCAAAGATATCACAAGCCACATATTGACCAGCAAGATGTCCTATGTGAACATTTCCACTAGCATAAGGCCAGGAAACCCCAACAAATATTTTTTTATGCTCTACATTTTGTATAGCCACCTTGCAATTATACAATAGTTTTGTTTATACTGAAATATGCGAAGGAAGTTACCAACTAAGTCTGTAAATCTTTTGTCTCCGATACAACCACCACAGGATACTTTTAGTATGCTCTATGATTGGGCGTTTAGTGTGGGGAAGTTTTTGTTGATTTTTGTTCAAATAGTAGTAATAGCTGTTTTTATTACTCGGTTGTATTGGGATCAAGTGAATAATGATTTGACTAGAGAGATAAATGAGAAAGCTGCTGTATTAGCTCAAGAGGATATGCAGGAAAGAGAGGTTTTATACAGGCGCCTGCATTCTTTGTTTGATGATTTGAATACCTTAAATACTTCTCAGCCAAGAAATGCTAGGACTGTTGTGGTAGTATTAGAAAATGTTCCGAGGAATGTATATCTAGAAGATTATAGTTTTAACAATGGTAGGTTAAGTAAGGATTTCTATGCTCATGATTTCGCGGATGTGAGAGAATATGAAAGGTTTTTAAAAGGACATCCAAATCATTATGATGTGAGTTTGGAATTAGAGAGAACGGGTGATATCGATAGGGAGATAGAGTTTTCTGTTAGTTATATGATTGGAGAGAAGGAAGAAGATTAAAATGTGTTTTTTAATTTTATGGCTAGAAAAACAACGATAACGCACGACGCGCTACAAATTATAGATACGAAACAGAAGGAATTAATAGCTTTCATGATTTTTACTGTTATTGTTCTAATAGTATTGATTGCTTTTGCTATTGCTCCTATGTTGTCTACTATTGCTGAAATAAGGTCGGAATTGGACAGAAAGGAAAACCTTGTTGAGGACTTGGATACCAAGATCTCGGATTTAACAAATTTGCAAAATGAATATCAGGAATTTAAGGGAGAATTAGATGATCTAGTTCTCGTATTTCCAACCAACTGGGATTATTCTTTATTTGTTTCAAATATTGAAGAAGTATGTATAGAAAATAATTTTGAATTATTAAGTGTTGGCTTACGAGAAGCTAGTATAGATGATGATGAAGTTGAAGAACAATTAGGTGAATTGAATGAACTAAGGCCTTGGGGAGCGAATATATCTATTAGAGGCTCGGAAAATGATTTATTAGACTTGTTGCGTGATATAGAAGATTTACCAACATATTCAACAGTAGACAGTATTTCTTACAGTAGGGAGCAAGAGGATATAGATGAAGATAGTTTTGAATTTTCTATTAGTATTAGGTTATATTATGTGGAAGACGAAATTTTTTATAATCTATTTAAAACTTAACTTTTAAATGTCTCTTTTAAGGAAAATAAATACAATTTTGATAATGTTTTTGTTTGTTGTAGTCCTTTGGGTAGGGGTTTCTGTATACCTTACTTATACTGAAGTGCCAATAAAGGGTGAGTTATTAGGTTTTGAAATTGATTTTATTGCTACAAGAGTGGATGAAGATTTAGGCTTGGAAGAAGATACACGGGTTGTAATAGATTTTACCCACCCAATCGAACCTAGTTTTGAAACCGAAGGTCTTGAAAATGTGGCTGAGCGTATAGAAGAAGAGTTAATAGTGGAACCGCAGGTTTTTCATGATTTGCAAAGTGATGCGGTTCTTGAAGAAGAGGATATAGAGGAAAGTGATCTGGAGGATCACTTGGATTTTTTAGACGATGATTTTGTTGTTGACTTTTCTGATGAAGAAAGTCCAGAAGATATAGAGGATGATATTGACATCGAGCAGGATGCTTTACCTGCAGGGCTATGATTTATTCTAGGTAGTCATTTAATTGTTTATCTAAGGATTTCTCTTTTAGTTTTCTTAGTGCCTTGGCTTCTATTTGCCTAATTCGTTCTCTTGTAACTCCAAACTCTTTTCCTACTTCTTCTAAGGTTCTGTTAACTCCATCTTCTAAACCAAATCTTAGAGTTAAAACTCTTCTTTCCCTATCTTGTAACTCATCTAGAATATCTCCCATCTGTCCTTTGAGGTATTCGGCTGTAGCTTCTTCTTCGGGAGAAAGAGAAGTTGCGTCCTCTATTGTGTCTTGTAATTCATTATCTTTTTCTTCACCGATTGGTGTGGATAAAGATGATGGACTTTGTGCTATTTTGACAATTTCTGGTACTTTTTCAACACTAATTTCCATTTCATCTGCAATTTCTTGATCAGTTGGCTTTCTTCCCAAAGTTGCATTTAGAGAGGATTGGACTTTGTAATATTTGTTAATTGTCTCTATCATATGTACAGGAATTCTGATGGTTCTGGCTTGGTCAGCTATTGCTCTTGTTATAGCTTGCCTGATCCACCAAGTGGCGTAAGTAGAAAACTTAAATCCTTTTGTATAATCAAATTTTTCTACGGCCTTCATTAATCCCATATTTCCCTCTTGGACAAGGTCTAATAACTCTAAACCATTTTTTGCATATTTCTTTGCGACACTTACGACTAAACGCAAATTAGCTGTTATTAGAAGTTGTATAGCTTCTTGATCTCCCTGTTCTATACGCCGAGCTAGTATAACTTCTTCTTCTCCGGTTAATAATGGGATTTTTCCAATTTCGTGTAAATATGATCTAATCGCATCGGTTGAAATATTTGCTTGAATAGTTTTTAGAATCCTTATCTTTTTTTCTAAAGTTAGTTCTTCCTCTTTTTGTTTTGATTGATCATCTGGCTCAATAACCTCTATTCCTTTTTTCTGTAGAACTTGGAAAAGTTGATCTAGAAAAGTTAAATCATCTTCCACATAGGGGAAGTTTTCTAATAAATCCTCCTGAGAAAGAAAGCCTTGCTGCTTCCCTTTCTCTACAATTTTCTTTTGGACTGCTTTCTTAGACTCTGGTGAGAGCATAAGTTTCTTTATATGTTATAATCGACTAGGTATGATATCATAGAATACGGATTTATGAAAACATTAAAAAATAAAAAGACAGAAAAAAAACAATTCTATATAGATAACGTTGCAAAATTCTGCGATAAATGTGGGGCAGTGTATAAACTTCAAGATATAAAGATAATTCAAGAAACGGGTAATTCTGCGGTTATGCACTTTTTATGTCCAAATTGTAAGTCAGAAAATGTTGCTAACTTCCTTTCTCCAGCTGGATTGACTACAAAAATACCTATAAATTGTGATTTAAACCTACAGGAACTAAAGAGATTCACCTCTCAGGAAGTTATATCGTTAGATGATGTCTTGGAAGTTTATGTTAGCTTAGAAGATAATGAAGGGTATGTGAAAATTTAATAGGTTTTTAATCCCTCTTCCTCCCAAGCTTGTATTCCTCCTTTGAGATTATAAATGTCTCTAAAGCCGTTGTTATACAAAAATTTTACTGTTCCTGAACTTCTGTTTCCACTCTGGCAGTACAGGATGTATGTGTAGTTTCTGTCTAATTCCTCTAAAGTTTCTTTTTCTTGTATATGTTTAGAGTCTGGAATATGTGATTTTTCTCTTTCACTTTTGGTTCGAATATCAATAAGTTTTACATTTTCATCTTGAGCTTTTTTGCTGGCTTTGTCTGGTTGTATATTCTGTATAGAAAAACCCTTAATATCTCCTTCTTTTACTGTATTTTCTTCTTCATATACTATTAACAAAACAACAATTATGAGGAATGCAATTGTTAGTATTGATAAATGTAATTTGTTGTTTATTATTTTTGCCACTCTATTTGATACTGTCTTTCAACATCTAGTATTAATTCTTTCATTAGGCGTATCCCAGACTGTTGGAATTTGTCACTATCTTGTATGCTCCATGTCTCGGGATAAAATATTTCTATTCTCATTTGATCGTTTGTTGGTGTTCCTGGTTGTTTGAAAATATTTAGATTTGCGTAGATTTGGCTATTACTGGTTTGTAAAATATTTTTTGTGTTTTCTATCCTATATTGAACGCCTAGCTCCCTTGTTGATTGTGTGGGGATATTAAACCAGCCTGCGATAACTTTAAAACCTCCTTTGTGATATATATTATATTCATCATCTTCAAAACCTGAAGTCGATGTTATTTCAGCATTTTCGGGTAAATATACTCGCGTATAGTTTGTATATTCTCCTTGAGGGTATGTATCGGTAGAGGAGTTGTTTTGAATAATTAATGAATAATTGTATTTTATTTCATCCTTATCTAAAATTTCCAAAATTATATTTTCTTGTCTATTTAGATATAGATTTGATTTATTTGCTGCCCAATTCCATTCTACGGCGAATGGTAGATTTCCATATTTCGTTGGAGATACTGATCCATCCCAGTTTTGCTCATAAAAATACTTTTGAGCATCAGTTTGTTTTAGAAATATTAAGATATTCTTAGATTCCAGAGACTCAAAGATTACATCCATAATTTCTGAATATTCTTGTATATCGGAAGATAGAAGCCTGTTTAATGTCTCATTGGCTAGATTTGCTAAAAAAGTGGCCTTCTGTGACTGTCCCGGAGTAAAATCTTGATGCATATCAAAAATTCTGTTGTATATATTTTCGTGGGTTATTATCTCCTGTTCTCCTGGTATACTAATCCCTCCCCATCTTTCTAATAAACTTTGTAATGCCTTTATATCTATTGTTATAACTCCATCAACGCTAGAAGCCTTGCCTGCTTCTTGAATAAAAAATTCTGCTTGTTGTGAAGTTTCTCTAAAATCAGGTTCCCAATTAGCCAACGATAAGCTCCATTCATTAACGTCTAGAGCTTCTTGCATGTCTTCAGGGGGTTCAAAAACTTTATCTTGATTTTTTAATTCCCCATCCAAATTATATACATCATCTACTTCTAAACGTCTGATTTGACCTCCCTCAATATCTACTAAAGCGTAGCTTGATATCCATCCACCTGTACTTCTTAATTCTGCTGGGTTTTGTAAAAGTACGAGATATCTCTGCCTTTCGTCTACACCTAGAATATCTGGTAAGAAAGAGATTACCTGTCTAAAGGGTACAATCTGCTCATTTATTACTAGATTATGCTTTTGTAACTGGCTCAGGGGTTGTTGTAAAAAGTCAGGGTATACTGTTGGATCTACCTCCTTTAATATATTACTTGCCCTTTCTATTTTCTTTATTGATTCCTGAATTTTCGGAGCTTCTGAATCAATCTGGCTCAACAATTCAGTATATTCTCTAGCTGCTCCTGTTGAAGAATCTTGGAAATCTACAGCTGGTTCGAATTCCTCTAGATATGTAATTAGGGGGGAGGCATTTTCATTAAAGTCTATGAGCCCCTCAGAGCCAATTTCAAGGCTTGTAAGTAATAGAGAGGTGTTTGCTCTCATTTCGTCTTGTTGAATTACCCAAAAGAGCCATCCTAGGTTCTCAAAACTATTCGAAATACCTTTGACGTTATTATTTATGCTTTTTAATTTGGAATCGACTTCTTCTTGTTCTAGATCAGAGTAATTATTCATTAAATCTTGTGCTTGGCTATATGTTGTATAACTACCTATACTTATTGAGACGAGTGGATATATTAGGAAGTAGAAGAGGAGTACAATTAATATTATTGCAGATATTTTAATAATAATTTCGCGTGGTGTTGGCTTTTTCTTTTTCATCTCATCGTCCTGGGCCTGTTTTTTCTTTTTTGTAGATATTGGAGAAAAAAGTTTAGATATAAATTCCCCCAATGGAGTTTTTTCTGTTTTAGAGACTTCTTCTTGTGGGGTATAGTCTTCTCGCTTTTTTCGAATTTCTTCGAGCTTTCTCTTGTATTCGGATTCAGAATCTTCTTTTTTATCCCATGTTTTATTATACTCATTATATTTAGCCTTTAGCGTATCCGAGATAGATTCTTCAAAGGATATTTTTTGTCCCCATCCGTATTCTTCCGCATTTGGTGCTGGGATATATTGTGTGTATAGAAGAGGTTTCTTCTCAGTTTCTGGGACAAATTTTATTTCCACTGCATTTGGATTCAATTCTAAAAGTTTGTAGGCTATTGATAGAATTGTGTAGTCATTGTTATTGCATAGAGAAATTACTTCCCCATTAGTTTTGGGAGAAAATGTAAGTTTCAGGATTCCATATACGGCATCATTGATATTTACTAAGTAATTGATATCTAAACCTTCCCCTGGTATTTGTATAGAATTTCTGCGAACACTGTCTTCAAATAATTTGTTAATGATGGGATATCTATCTATGTCGTTTTCTTCTCCCAGGATAGTTCCTAGACGCAAAATTCGAGCATTTATTTTTGACTTGTCGTGGTATTCTGCTACTAAAGTTTCAGAATATTTTTGTAGCTCTTCTGCTGAATATGCTGAGGGTTTGGAATAGTTTGGATTTTGCATTGCGTACATGAGTTTTTCATTGAAGGTAATTGTTGTAACAAGAGAGAATTTTGCTCCGTATTTTTGGCAAACTTTTAAACAAAGGTTTAGATTATTTGATTCTTCAAGAAAATCCTTGCTTTCAAAAATTTCGTTATTTAACAGGTAATGCGATTGGATATAGAAGAGGTAATCTACTTTTCCTATTTTTTTCATTAGATCTTCTAATCCATGCGTGTCTACAAAATCTATATCTCCTATCTTTTTAATTTCCAAGAGAGTCTTTTTGCTCTTGGAATCAAAATAGTCTACTAGAATAACCCTACTACCTTGTTCTGCAAGAGTTTTTGCTAAGTTATAACTAACAATATTTGCAGCGTGAACTATTATAGATACAGGTTTATTTTTTTTAGTTTTAGTTATATTTTCTTTTGCCATATTTAATCAAAATCTACAGGTATAGGTAACATATATATATCTGTATTAAGATTATATCCTTCTCTGATTATGACAGGAAATTCGATGGGCTCATATCCCTTAGCTTGCGCTTTTATTTCATATTCGCCAGGTTCTAGAAATTGTGTATTTTCTTGTATATTTGTTTTGTTAATGTATATATCTGTATTATGTGCGTTTGACGTTATAGTCAGCTCTCCCCTATTGTCTAAATCGTTGGTGTTGGATGTGTAGTAGAGTATATGTCCAGACTTAAACCCTTCTGGTGCTATTTCTAAACTGATTATTGATTCTGTATTAGGGTACAAGTTTATGAGAAAACTCTCTTCTTCATAAAGGTCTTCGGAATCGGTATCCCTCTCAAGTCTCACTGTATATTGTCCAGGTTTTAAATCCTCTATTGATGTAGGGGTTTGCCCATAATCTTTATCATCAATTGTTATATTTAAAGTCCCTCTCTTGCTGGTAATTGTTAGTACTGTTTTGTCATACAAACCTCCTAAAAACGGGACTTTTCCGACCAAATTCTCTAAAGGATTGAAGTGTAATATAACGGATAATAATATCAAACCTAAAATTATGAGTATAATTTTGATGGTATTGCTCATGGTTTGATTATAAGTAACTCTTTCTTAATTGTCTATATTAGTATGAATATCGTGATTCTGGGCTCTTGGTATCAGAATCTTTAGGAGGTTCTGTAACTGCCTTATTTCTTTTGTTTACTATTGTGTGTAAAACAAAGATGGCTATGATGATTAACAGGACTACTAATATGAAGAGAAACAAGTTCATTGCCCCAGTTGTAGAAATAGCAATAAGTCCTACTATTAGTGTAATGCTTGTCTCTACTAATAAGACTTTTTTGGGAGTTAATCCAAGTAAAATTAGTTGATGATGTAAGTGATTTGTATCGTTAATTCTAATAAGTTCAAAAAACCCTTTTGGTTTGTATGTAAGGTATCTTTTAATTACGACAAAGAAAAAGTCTATCATAGGCAAAGTTAAGATCATAATCGAGGCAGCAAATTTTGTGTCATTTAATATAGCTATTACAGCTATTAAAAAACCTAAGGTTGTTTTTCCGGCGGAGCCTGAGAATATCTTTGCAGGTGGGAAATTGTAAAAAAGGAAACCTGTTAAACCTCCAGCAAGCATCAAACTGAGAATAATAATCATATCCGCTTCAGTACGTACAGCCAAGACGAAGAAAAGCAAAGAAATTATTATTGCATTCCCTTCCATTAAACCGTCTGAGCCATTAACAAACTTTATTGCATTTATACAAATTAAAATCCATATTAACATTACCAGGTCTCCAGGAAAGGATAGAAGCATTGTTGTATCAAAAAAGGTAAAAGAAGTTTCTAACCAATTCAGCGTAATAGTCCCATCCAGGGGTACATTTATATAGTTCATACTTAATGGAGAAAAACATATTACAAGAGCAGCAATTAATTGTCCTATGAATTGATGTATTGCTGGTAAGTTAAAGATGTCATCTAAGATTCCTACTAGCACAAGTATTAATACAGCAATCAGTATTGCCTTGATTTCGGGAGCTATCCCTATGAACATAATTAAAGTTATAATTATGGGAATTAGAAAAGCTAGACCTCCAAGCAACGGTGTTGGTTTCTCATGCATATGTCTTTCAGGGACATCATACTTATTCAGTTTAGTCACTCTTTCCTTACTTGGCTTGTCCAGAATTTTAAAACGTTGTGATATATATCCTAAAATTGGTGTTATTAGAAACGCTAGGATTAATCCTACAAAAAATATTGGGAAAAATTCTATATATATACCAAAATCTTCGGGGAAAAGGTTTTTAATAAAATCCAGTCTTGGAGAAAAAAAATCAAGAAAATTGTTAATAATTTCTATGCTTTTCATACTAAAAAACGTACACTCCAAATATTTTTACGTAAGCTACTGTAATTAAAAATATACCAATAAATAAATTTCCCAAAATCATGATGGAAAGAGATCTAAACTTTGGAAACATTCTAATAGATAAAGCAAAACTTATTATGAATAGAAATACACAAAATAAAAAGACAGTAAATAAATATTCACTATCAACGAGTCTCAATTCTAAATTTTCTGGAGTATCAAATAATGGTATTTTGCTAGGCAGTTTGTCAAGATAGTTGGTGTAATAATGATGTTGGATTAAAAGCATAGATACCGAAAGCAATGTAAATATCCACATAGCAGGATTTTTTAATAGGCTGTTTGTTCTTAGTTTAACAAAAAATAGTTTTGCTCTATACTTCTTATCTCTTAATTTGTTGGAAAAAGGTTCTTTAAAACCCAAATCCAATTGTTCTTCTTGATTATTCTCATGCTCTAGCATGTTAAATTATATCACTTTGTTTTTAATTTTTCCCAAATTTCCAAGTGCTCTTCTAGGTTTAGTTCTTCGGGTCTTGTATTTGGTATGAGCTTAGTATCTTTTATTTTAAGGTTATTTTTCAGTTTTCTGCGAGGTTGTTTAAAGGCTTGGTCTAAGTATTTTATGAAATCTTCTTCGTTCTTTATGTGCTTATACTTCTTATGCCTTTGGAAATGTATAAAACTGCTGGTCACTTTTGGCTTGGGTTTGAAATTATTTGGAGATATATCAAAGAGAATTTTTGGAGTTGCATATAATTGGGTGCAACAAGAAAGCTTAGAACTCTTATCCTTCCCCAAGTATTTTTCAGCAACTTCTTTTTGTATTATATAGAAATGGTGTTGAATTTCTTGACTTTGAATAAGTGTGTGTATGATTTTTTTTGCTTGATTGTAGGGTAGTGATCCAAAACTAATATTCTTTTTTCCTTTTGGTAGAAGACTATGTATATCTAATTCTAAAATATCTCGCTGAATGACTTTGGCTTTAGGATAATTCTTTTCTAAGTTTTCTGCAAGAACTCTGTCCTTTTCTATGCAAATTGGGTTAATGTTTTTCTTGTAGAATAATTCGGTGAAAATTCCTGTACCCCCTCCGATTTCCAGTATTGTATCTGGATTATATTCTAAAACCTCTTTTACAATCTTTTCTGCTAAATTTGTATTTGTAAAAAAGTTTTGTCCTAAAGCTCTACTATGTTTTATGTTCTTAAATCCCATATGCCCTTAGCTTTTTTAAAACTCTTATTACATTCTTGGCACTTAGCACTATTTTTTTCTAAATCCAAATTACTTTTACAGATTGGGCAACACAAAATATCTTCAAATTTCTCATTTTTCTTTTTTATATATCCTTTGTCATTATTTTGTACACTTTTAATTATTATACTGGGAGCTAAATTTGCCCAAGAGAGCGTTTTTTGTAAAACCTTTTCTATTTTAAGCATAATTGGAATTGAGAATAATTTTTTGCATAAATTCATTCTTAAAAATGAACAGTTGGTTTTTTGCTTAATTTGGAAATTAAGATCATTTAGCTGTTCTCTTATATGTTTGGGATGATAGTTTAAAAAAACAGTTGTTTCCTCATTCTTTGTTCCTTCGAAATTGTTTTGGTTTGGTTGTTGGTATGGTTTGGTTGAAAAATTATGGAATTGGAAGGTTATAATCCATTTTAAAATAGCTTTGATATGCATTTTGTTCGCATATTCGAGGATGAAGTGTGAATTTCTTTTGCTAATTCGTTCAATTTCTTTTAAGGCTTTCGTTTGATCTTCCAAATGATGTAGTACTCTAATCATCATTGTTGTGTCTATTGTATTTTTTTTGAAAGGGAGATTATATGCATCTGCGGCAATTAGTATTGTGTTGGGATATTTATTCAGAATATCTTTTTTATTTCTTTGTAATGTTTTTAGAGAATAATCTAGTATTATTGGGTAAGTAAATTTATCATAGTATATATCTAAGTGTCTGCCGAATGAGCCTCCTATGTCGATAAAAAATCTGCCTTTTATGTGTTTATAATAATTCTCTAATACTATTTTCTCTGCTTTATCTTCGTATTTTCTATTTTCCCAGTATTTTTCGTAATTGTATTCAAATTTATCATAATCAGATATGTGCGCCATAGGAATATGTTTACATTTTAGTTTGTTCTAATAGTTTTTTTAATCTTACTATCTCTCCTTCTATCTTATCTATTCTGTCATCTTCCCCTTTTTCTATAGCTATTTTTTCTTTTATTTTTAATTTGTGAATCATTTTCTCAATGTTCTGTTTTTTAATTATAGAGAAAGTATTTAAGATATATTTTTCCTTTTTAGGTGAAGGTATATTTAATCCCGTTGCTTCAACTATTGCTTTTTTAAGATCTATTTTGTGAGAGAATTCTTCGAGTAGTTTTTCTTCTGTCCAATCTTTGTTCGTTTGTATATATTCTAATACCTCTTTTATATCTTCATCAAAGAGGTATTTTAAATCTAGTTGCTGAATTACTGTATTGTCTTTGAAGTAGATAATAAGGGTAAGTAGAAAAAATTCATTTTCTAGCTTTTCTGATTTATACTGAGGTTGTTCTGTTTGTGAGTTTGTTTTGCTATCTTGGAGAGAAAAAAGATGTCTTTCGATGGTAGTTAGTTCTTCAGCTTTCTTGAGAAAGAATTCTTGAGATGGTTTGTCTGGTACATGTGCAAGTAAGTATGATGTGTATTCAATTATTTCTTTGTAATCTTTGTGTTTACTAATGTCTTTTTCTTCAATTTTTTTGATAAGTAGGTGGGAAAAAAGGTCTTGTTTTCTTTCTATTATATCTTGAATCTTGTTTTTATCTTTCTTAACCAATTCATCTATGTCTTTGTATGGTGCAGGGGTATTGGTATATATGTTAAGGTTTAGAGGCATGCCGAGTAAAAAGTATCTCTCCAATGCTTTTTCTCCTGCCTCGTCGCTATCGAGTATAAGGAGGATGTTTTTTGTGTATCTAGCAACCAATTTTAACTGTTCTTCAGTTACTGCTGTACCAAGTGGGGCAATTACATTTTTTAAACCTTCCTGATGAGCAGAAATAACGTCTGTTGTACCTTCACACACTATGCATAAGTCTTGTTCTCTCATATGCATTTTGCCTTGATCTATACCATACATTAATTGGCTTTTTTTAAATATTGGCGTTTCTGCTGTGTGTAGATATTTTGGTCCATAATCATTGTCTGGTAGGCTTCTTCCTGTAAATCCCACAACTGTCCCTCTATGGTCTTTTATTGGGAATATTATGCGGTTGAAATATCTTTCGTAGATATTTTCTTGTTTTTGAGTGAATAGGCTAGAGGTTAATAATTCTTTTTTTGTATATTTGTTTTTTGATTTTAAAAATTCTTGTAACTTTCTCCCCCCCGGTGCATATCCTAGGCGAAAGTCTTTTATAGTTTGGTTGTCAAACTTCCTTTCTTCTTTTAGATATTTTTTTGCTTTAGTACTATTTTCTAATTCCATTTGAAAGAATTGGGTTGCTAGCTCATTTATCTCTTCTAGCTTAGCATATATACTGTTTTTATCTTTGGGTTTTTTGCTTAGTTCTACTCCTGCTTCTTTTGCCAGTTTTTCTAGGGCATCTATAAATTCTAGGTGTTCTACCTTCTCTAGGAATTTTATAACATCGCCACTTTCTCCACATCCAAAACATTTATACAACTGCACAGATGGAGTAACCGTGAAAGAGGGAGTTTTTTCTGCATGAAAGGGGCATAATCCTACATAATTTTTCCCTGTTTTTTTAAGCGTAACATATCTCTCTACAACAGATTCTATATCAATTCTGCTTTTTACTTCCTCTATCTGGGTTCTATCATCGTTCATTGTGAAGATTATAATCTTTTTAAGTCTCGAGGTCTAATCGCATAGTAGTTCATAATCTTTAATTTCACAGGAAATTGTATTTTCATCTCTTTTAAAAGGGATGCTTTCGTCTTCAGTTTTAATACTTATATTTTGGGGTAAGCTTGAGGATATAGTGACATTTTTTTCTGGAGTGAGAGTCTCTTTATATCCTATGTCTAATATTTCAGATTTGATCAATTGATCGTCTTTTATAATTTCTGTCCATGTGGGACTATTTTCGACTTCAATAGTTATTTCAATTTCTTCTTTCTCTTCCTCTTCCTCTTCCTCTTCTTTCTTTTCCTCAGTTTCTCCTTTTTCCCGATTTATGGTAATAATTTCTACTGTTTCTTGAGTTGGGTTTCGCGTGCTTATTGCTTTTATCGTTATTACATTTGTGTCGGATTTTAATTCTATATCTTTTTTGAATGTATAATCTTCTTCAATAGATACGGATTCGTTGTTAATTTTTACAATAGTATTGTTTTCTGTTTTACCTTTAACGGTAATATTGTCTTCTTGTACAGTTTCTTTATTTTGAGGTTCAAAAATTTCTAGTTGGGGAGGATTTTGATAGTTTTGATATTGTACGTAGAAATAGGCGAGTAAGATTGTTACAAGGAGAATTGGTATTAGGATTATGAGATATTGAACAACATTTCTTTCCTCAGATCTTCTTGATATGTCTTCAAGGTTTTTTTCTCCCTTTTTGATATTTTTATTAGTAGAATCTTTTTTACAACTTGTAGTTCTTCTATACAGGGCTATAATTTTCTGCGGGTCTAGACCTAGATAATGAGCGTAGATTTTTATAAAGCCTGTAGTGTGAGTGTCAGAGTCAAACCCGTCGTAGATGTCTTCCTCAAGCGCTTTTATCTTCTCAGGGGAGATGTTCGTTTCACGGGAAATTTGAAGAATGGATTTTCCCAAGGCATTTCTAGCCCTCCTTAAAGCAGCTCCTGCGGTAATCATCCTGCCCTTTTGAGGTTTACTATAAGATACTTTTTCTCTGCTATTCTTGTTTCTCTTCGCTTTCATGAGTATCCTCCTCTTTGAGTAATGTTTCGGTATTGGATATTAAAACTCTTCGAGGGGCACTACCCTCAGGTGGTCCTAGAGCTTGGGCTTTTTCTAAATCATCAATTAGGCTTGCAGCCCTATTATATCCAATTCTTAGTTTTCTTTGTAATAGAGAGGCAGAACCCTTTTGTGAATTAACCACAACATTTAATGCATCCTTGAAAAGAGGGTCTTTGGAATAAGAAGTGTCTGAACCAGGAGAATTATTGTCATCGCCGTTGTTTTGTGGTTGTGTAATATCTTCAAGGTATTCTATGTCATCTCCTATTTGCTCCTTTATAAAGTTAATAACACTCTCTATGTCTTTTGTCTCAGTAAATGCTCCTTGTATTCGTATTGGTCGAGGACTTACAGCTGATTTAAAAAGCATATCTCCTTTACCTAAAAGAGTTTCTGCTCCCATCTGATCTATTACCACTCTAGAATCGACTCCAGTTGTTACATTAAAAGCCATTCTTCCTGGTACGTTAGCCTTAATTAAGCCGGTAACAACATTGACTGAAGGTCTTTGAGTTGCGAGAATAAGGTGGATACCTACGGCTCTGGACATTTGTGCAAGCCTAACTATTTTCGATTCTACATCTATTCCTGAATTTAGCATCAAATCTGCCATCTCATCTATGACGATGACGATGTATGGCATAGATTCTTTGCCCTCTTTTTCATGATATTCTGTAATCTTTTTAACTTTTGCTTGTTTTAACATTCTGTATCTTCTGCTCATTTCTTGGGTAGCCCACTTTAATGCATTACTTACAAGTTCCATGTCTACAATTACGGGTGTGTAAAGATGTGGAATTCCACCGTATAGTGACATTTCTACCATTTTAGGATCGACTAGTATGAGTTTGAGTTCATCTGGAGATTTAGTCATTAAAAGTCCTAAGAGTATCGAGTTTATACCCACAGATTTTCCGGTTCCCGTAGCTCCCGCGACTAATAGATGAGGTAAATCTACCATATCTCTAATCTCTGTCTTTCCAGAGATATCTTTTCCTAGAATTAAAGGTAGTTCATATTTTCTTTCTGAATTTAACAGCTCAGTAATCATCTCCTTTGCATAGACAAAGTTAGGGGTTGGATTGGGAATTTCAACGCCAATTAAAGACGTCCCTGGAATTGGGGCTTCTACTCTAACAGCAGAAGCAGGTGCGGCCAAAGCTAAAGCTAGGTCGTTTGTTAATGTTTTAACTTTAGCTACCTTTGTTCCCACGGTTATACTGAGAGCATATTGTACAACGGTAGGTCCTATCGAGATGTTGGTTACCTTTGAATTAACATTGAAACTTTCTAAAGTTTTTTCGATTATTGCGGCGTTTCTTTCATGAATTTTTTTATCTTGCTTTTGTTTCACTGGATTTTGTAAAAGATGTGCTGGAGGGAATTTCCAGTTTTCAAAACTCGGGCTATCTGGTGTTTCTTTCTCCTCTTTCTCAGGTACTGGTGTGGATTCATCAATATATTCTGGAGTTTTTGTTTTTTCCTCATGTCCATTTTCGTTTTCAGGTTGGATTTGTTGGATATCTTGTTCATCCTTTTTTTCCTCTTCTTCTGTTTCTTCTTCATATCCCTCTATAGTTAGTTCAGAATCTTTTTCGTCTTTCTCGGAGTCCTCAATCTCTCTATTTGCAAAAAATTCTGATATACCATTAGTAATCTGTTCTAACTTTATTCCTGTACATAAAGAAATACCGACAATGTATAGTATGATAAGGAATATGAACTCTATGGGTAAACTTAGTGTTTCAGAAAGTATTTCATGTAATCGAATTCCTAAGACTCCCCCAGCCATTTCTTCTCTAGAATATTCCCAAGTTTGAGGTTCAAGAACCCAAAAAGAAAAGAATACATTAGAATTCAGTGCGAGTATTAATAATCCTGTTAAAATTTGGTTGGAGGTAAATTCTGGTTTCCAAATTAGCCTTACAGACAAAAAAATCAGAAAAATTCCCCATAGAGAAGATGCAAAGCCTAAATACTTGGTGATATAGTCGAGTAAGATAGCTTCAAGAAAGGGTGCTACAAGACAGGCAGCCCCAACTAGCATCAAAATAAATCCGAACATTATTTTAGTTTCGTTACTCTTTATAGTGATTTCCTTTTTTTTCTTCTTTCTTCCTCTTTTTGCCACTTCAACACCTTTCTGTTTGAAAAATAAGGTTTTAGGTATTTACATTTCTTCAGATTATAATATAATATATCATATAGTTCTGAGATTCTACCAGGGCTTGATTAAAACTTCATTACTTTGTGTAAAGAAGTTGTTGACATTGTATATGAAAAATGATAATATCGCCGAGATTTTTGTCTAACACAGTTGATTTTGTGGTACCCTTGGGGTACTTGGCTTTTTTCGTTTTGTTAAATCAAATCGAATGTTTTCTGAAATCAAACCGAATATTTTGTTAAATAAGTAATTATTTAGGCCTATGGCAGTCACAAAACCTCAAAGAAACAGGGCCGGTAGAATTAGTTTGGGTTCTGCTAGGGATGAAATTAAATTTCCTAATCTTATAGAAGCTCAACAAGAATCGTTTGATTGGTTCTTGAAAAATGGATTTCAAAAACTCTTTGCAGAGATTAGCCCTGTAAAAGATACAATGGAGAGAATGTGGACTCTGCACTTTAAAGAGTTCCGTTATGGGGAGCCTCATAGAACCGTTGAAGAAGCGACTATGAAAGGTCTTTCTTACGAAGCTCCTTTGTATACAACTATTCAACTATTGAATAATAAAACGGGGGAAATTAAACAACAAGAAGTGTTTGTTGCTGATGTGCCGATGATGACCTCGGGTGGTTCCTTTGTTATTAATGGTGTTAGAAGAGTTGTTGTTCACCAAATAGTAAGAGCTGAAGGTGTTTTATTTGAAAAAACCGAATCTACGCCAGTACGAGATATCTATGCCGCTAGATTAATGCCTGAAACAGGGCAATGGTGTATGTTTGAAGTTAGTAAACACGATGTTATATCAACTCGCTTAGTTCCTAAGAGGCCTAAGGTATTGTTAACCGAGTTACTGCGAGTCTTTGGATATGAAACTGATGATGAAATCAGAAATTTATTTAAAGATGTAGATACTGACGAAGAGCACAAGTATATAGAGGCCACCTTGGCGAGAGATTTTACTCGTAATAAAGAAGAAGCCATAAATACTGTTTATAACAAATTGAGACCCGATGAGACGGTGACTTTAGAGAGCGCTGAAAAATTTATTAAAAGTATGTTTTTCAATGATAGGAAATTTAATCTTGGACGAGTAGGTAGATACCAATTAAATCGAAAACTTGGGACAAATTATGATCTTGATAGTGATGAATGTCGATTATATGTTGACGACGTTATTCTTGTAATTAGAAAATTGATACGTATAAATAATGATGAAGAAGAACCAGATGATATAGATCATTTATCTAACAGGAGAATCAGAAGTGTGGGAGAGGTTTTTGTTGACCAGATGAGAATGAGTGTTAGAAGGTTAGAAAAAAATATTAGGGATAAAATGAGCATGTTTGGTGAGGATGCAAAATTAACTCCCTCTATGCTTGTTGGAACAAAGCCTATTGCGGGAGCTATTCAGACCTTTTTTGGTAGTAATCAACTTTCTGCTTTTATGGATCAGCATAATATAATGGCTGAACTTGAAAACAAGAGGAAAGTTACTGCTGCGGGTCCAGGAGGGCTTGTGAAGGAGAGAGCCACTTTTTCAGTCAGGGAAGTACATCAATCGCAATATTCCAGATTTGATCCGGTTACAACTCCCGAGGGGCAACCTATAGGTGTGGTTAATCAACTTGCAATTTTTGCAAGGATAAATGAATTTGGATTTATAGAAGCACCGTATAAAAAAGTGTATCAAACGGTTCAAAATAAACCTAAGCTTTCGGCAAATAGAATAGCTTTGGAAGATATCAAGGATGGGAAAAAAGTTGTAGTTAAAGCTGGAGAATTAATATCAAGTGAGAAGGCTGAGAAACTCGCCAAAATTAAAGATTTAAAAGAGATAAATGTACGTTCATATGTTACCAATGAAGTAGAGTATCTTGATGCTAGAGATGAGGACGAGGTAGGGATTAGTGTTTCTACAGTAGAGCAAGACGAGTTTGGGAATATTTTGGAGGAACTCGCTCCTATGAAGTACAAAGGAAGTTTTGTAGCTCAAGACGTACAAAATATTCACTATGTTGATGTTTCACCTGCTCAACAGTCAGGTGTAGGGATGGGATGTATTCCCTTTGTTGAACATAACGAATCGGCAAGAGCTTTGATGGGATCTAATATGCAAAGGCAAGCTGTTCCTTTAGTTAAACAAGAAGCTCCGGCTATTGGAACAAACTTTGAAGCTCTCATAGCTGAGCAATCAAATTGGGCCGTCTTTGCTGAAGATGATGGAGTAGTCGAATATGTTGACGGGAAAGTATTAAGTGTCAAGTACAAGGATTTAGGACGTAAAGATTATGAAATTTTGAAATATTTTAGATCTAATGAAGACTCATCTTTTTCACAAAAACCTAAGGTTTTGAGGGGTGATAAATTTAAAAAGGGCGATCTTCTGGTCGATGGACCTTCTATGGAAAACGGTGAATTATCGTTGGGTAGAAATTTGAAAGCTGCTTTAATGTTTTATGAGGGATATAATTTCGAAGATGCTGTTGTAATATCTGATCGTGTTGTTAAAGATGATCTTTTAACATCTGTTCACATTACTCAGCATACAATAGAAGTTCGTGATACGGAATTAGGTCCAGAAATGGTAACTGCTGATATACCAAATGTTAATGATCGTATTTTAAGTAAATTAGATGAACAGGGAATAGTTCGTGTTGGTTCAAAGGTGGAACCAGGCGATATCTTGGTTGGTGTAGTAGCTCCTAGAGGAGAAAAGGAACTTACTGCTGAAGAAAAATTATTGAGAGCTATTTTTGGTGAAGCAGCGAGTGAAATAAGGGATAATTCCCTCAGAGTACCTCACGGGACATCAGGCATAGTTATAAATACCCAACTTCTATCAACCGAAAATGATGATCAGTTAGGTCCGTCTGTTTTACATCAAGTAAAGGTTTGGATTGCAGAAACAAAGAAAATAGATTATGGAGATAAAATAGCAGGTAGACATGGTGATAAGAATACTGTTGCATCAATTCGCCCAGTTGAAGATATGCCTTTCACAGAAGACGGAGAACCTGTTGATATAGTTTTGACTCCAACATTTGTTAAAAGGATGAATATGGGACAGGCTTGGGAGGTTCATTATGGTAGATATGCTTCATTATTGAATAAAAACTTGGCAATACCTGTTTTTGAAAAGCGTTCGGATGAATGGTTGGAACAAGAATTGAAAAAGTTAGGATTTTCAATGGATCACAAAGTCAATTTATATGATGGAAGAACCGGAGAAAAATTTCCAAGAAAAGTTACTGTTGGGCTGAAGTATACTCTAAAGTTGCATCATGTTGCTTCGGGTAAAGCACATGCGAGGTCAACAGGACCATATACTTTGGTGACGCAGCAACCTATTGGAGGAAGAGCTAAGCTAGGTGGCCAAAGATTTGGTGAGATGGAGGTATGGGCATTAGAAGCACATGGTGCTCCATATGCTTTAAAGGAAATGTTAACCATTAAATCAGATGATGTTTCTGGTAGGGCGGATGCTTACAAATCCATTATTAATGGAGAAAAGATAGAGATTAAGAATGTTCCGGAATCGTTCAAAGTTCTGGTACGTGAATTAAATTCTCTATGTCTAAATGTAGAATTAATTTCTCATCCCAAGAAGGAAGTAGAATATGAAGAAGAAAATGCAGAATAATAAAGAGAATTATTTTGATTTTGATGCTTTTAAGCTGACATTGGCTTCGCCTGAGCAAATTTTGAGTTGGTCTCATGGTGAATTAACTAAATCAGAGACAATAAATTACAGAACCTACAAACCAGAACCAGATGGGTTGTTTTGTGAGAAGATTTTTGGACCTACAAAGAACTATGAATGCTATTGTGGGAAATATAAAAAGATTAGGTATAAAGGGATAGTGTGCGATAAATGTGGTGTTGAAGTAACTAAAATGGATGTAAGAAGAGAGAGGTTAGGTCATGTTAATCTTGTTGTCCCTATTTCTCACGTTTGGTATGCGTACGGAGTACCAAACAAGATGTCTATTGTTTTAGATATGCCTCATAAAAAAATATTATCTGTACTTTATCATACCAGATACATGGTCGTGGACGTTGAAGATGAGAAAAGACAGGAGATGTTGGATAGAGTAAAAAGTCTTCGTAGTAAGGAAAAAGAAACTTTGCAGAAGGAATTGGATGCAGAACTGGATGCAATTAAAAAGGATTATGCCGAGAAAAAGAAGAATCTAAAAAAGACAGAAAAGAAAGAAAAAGCTTTAAAATTTAAACAGAGTCAGTTAGAACATGAAGAAAAACAAGCTTTAGCTGTAGTAAGGAGGGATTTTGCTGAGTTGGAGGAAGAATTAGATGAAGCATTTGCTAGGTTAGAAAATTTAATAGAACAAATTGAGATTGGAACTGCTTTAACAGAGGATGATTATGTGGATATGTCGGAGCGAGAGCTAATATTTTTTGATGCACAAATGGGTGCTGAGGCAATAAAAAAACTACTTTCCATGATTGATTTGGATAAAGAAATTGAGATGCTCAAAGGTGATTTGAAATCACAGAAGGGTGCTAAAAAAGCTAAGATTATCAAAAGGTTACAGCTTTTAGAGGGATTTAAGAAGAATGATCTGGATCCAACTTGGATGGTTATGTCTGTACTACCTGTCTTACCTCCACAACTTCGTCCTATTGTACCAATTTCTGGTGGTAAGTTTGCTACTCACGATTTGAATGACTTATACAGAAGGATTATTAATAGAAATAATAGATTGAAAAGACTTATAAATATCGGAGCACCTGATGTAATTCTTCGTAATGAAAAGAGAATGTTACAGGAATCTGTTGATGCTCTAATAGATAATCAGCATCGTCCTAGCAAGCCAATGCTTAATAATAGGAGAATTCCATATAAATCTATAACAGATGAATTAAGAGGGAAAAAGGGAATATTCAGAAAGAATCTGTTGGGTAAAAGAGTTGATTATTCTGGTAGAGCAGTAATAATTGGTGATGCTACGCTTACGATAAACGAATGTGGGATTCCTAAGTCTATGGCTTTAGAGATGTACAAACCTTTTGTTATTCATGAAATACTTAAAGCCGAATTGGCGGTGAATATTAGAGTTGCGAAGGAAATGATAGAAGAACGTGAAGATATAGTTTGGGATTTGCTGCAAGATGTGGTCAAAGATAGACCTCTTCTTCTTAATAGAGCGCCTACTCTTCACAAATATAGTATACAAGCTTTTTATCCTAGGTTGGTTGAAGGACATGCTATCTGTTTACATCCTCTTGTTTGTAAAGCATATAATGCAGACTTTGATGGTGATGCAATGTCTGTTCACTTGTTATTAGTGGATGAGGCTGTGCAAGAAGGAATAGACAACATGCTTGCTTCAAAAAATATGATAAAGATTGCTGATGGGAAAGTGGTCGCAAATCCGAATAAAGATATGCTTTTAGGATATTTTTTAATGACCAAGCTGGAGGAAGTTGAGAACCCGAAATATTTCAATTCTTTTGAAGATGTTGCAAAAGCATATTACAGTAGGGTGATATCAATTGATGAGAAAATTATAACTAGGGATAGAGATGGTAAAAAATTAGAGACTTCTGCAGGTAGAGTTATCTTGAACAGTGTATTGCCTGAAGATTATCCATTTGTTAACACAAGAGTAGGAGGAGGTGAGATAAAGAAAATCGTAGAGGATATTAAAAATAAATATTCTTTAGAGGTTTTACCAAATCTTTTGGATAATCTTAAAAAGATAGGGTTTAAGTTTGCTACAGATTTGGCTTTTTCTTTTGCAATGGAGGATTGTAATATTGAAATGGACCTTTATAACAGAATTGCGAAAGCTGAAGAAAAAGATAAGGAATTGGATGAGAATTATCTAGAAGGATTAATAACTCAAAAAGAAAAATTAAATATCTCTAATAATATGTGGTCCAATTTTACAGACGAGTTATCAGATGAAGTTTGGAGTACACTTCCTGAAGATAATTCTGTTTACGAAATGGTTGAATCTGATGCTAATGGAGCTCCAATCCAAGCTAGGCAAATTATGACAATTAAGGGTATGGTTAAAGATTCTATGGGGGAGTGGGTACCTTTACCTATAAAAGGAAATTTTAGAGATGGATTAGATGCGTTTGAATATTTTGTAGCGGCTAGTGGTGGTAGAAAAGGCCTGTCTGATACTGCTTTGAGGACTTCTGACTCCGGATATTTAACAAGAAAGCTTGTAGATGTATCTCATGACGTTATTGTTAGAATGGATGACTGTGGTTATGAAGGGGAAGGTATTTCAATTGAGAGGGATGCTGAAAGAAGGCTCTCTTTCTTTGAACGTGTATATGGTAGATATCTAATTAAGAAAGTAGTTGACGAAAAAGGTAAAACTGTTGTTGAAGGTGAACAATATATAACTACTGAGATTGCTGAAAAAATAGATGGTGCTAAAGTAAATGAAGTATATGTTAGATCTCCAATGATTTGTAGGTCTCCTCTAGGAGTTTGCAAAAAGTGTTATGGATACAATGCGGAAACTGGTAACAGTATAGAAATGGGGAAAGCTGTGGGAGTAATTGCTGCTCAGTCAATTGGTGAGCCTAGTACACAGCTAACAATGCAAACTTTTCATAAAGGAGGAGGTGCTAAGACTGACATAACTCAAGGTTTGCCTAGGTTGGAGGAACTATTTGAAGCCAGAAGTCCTAAAATGGAAGCTTCAGTATCTTCGATAGACGGTAAAGTGAGTGTTGAAGTTGCGGAAGATGACTCGAAAAAGTTGAATATCAAGGGGACAAAGAATGTAGCCCATAGATTTGTTATTAGAGAAGCGAAGAAGGTTAGTGTAAATGATGGAGACAAAGTGAAAGATAATCAGGTATTATTTATAGATTCTGAAGAAAAGGAAAAACAAGCACCATTTAGTGGAGTTGTAAAAATAGATCATGGCGTAATGACTTTGGAGGGTGTTATTAACGCAGAGGAGGAAATAAAAGTGCTTCCGATTTTTGATTTACTTGTTAATGATGGAGATGAGGTGAAAGCTGGACAGCAGTTAACGGAAGGTGCTATCGATCCTAAAAAACTGGCTGAAGTTGTTGATATAGAAACAGCACAGAGATATATAGTTGATGAAATTCAGAGAGTTTTTGTTGATCAGGGAATTTCATTGATTGATGTACATATTGAAGTTATTGCTAGACAGATGGCTAGGCTAGGTAATGTTTTGGATTCGGGTGATTCGCAGTACTTGATTGGAGACACAGTTAATCGTTTTAAATCAGTATATGTAAATGAAAAATTAAGGCAGGAGGACAAAAATATTTCATTGATAGTTCCTAAGCTTTTTGGAATAAAGACTTCTGCTCTAAAAACTGAAAGCCTATTATCTGCAATGTCTTTCCAAGAGCAGGTAAGAGTTTTAACTAGTGCTTCAATATTAGGTAAAGTAGATTATTTGCGCGGTATGAAAGAAAATGTTATGATTGGGCGTGAAATTCCAACTGGTGAGAAAGCTAGAATAGAGAATGTTTATGAATTAGATGAAATTTTAGAAGCTTAGCTATTATGCCTACAATAAATCAATTGCTGAGAAAACCTAGAAAACCGAAGCAAAAAAAGGACAAATTTGTTGCCCTTGGCACTAATTATAATCCTCTTAAAAATAAATATACGAGAGCAAATAATCCTTTAAAGAAGGGAGTTTGTCTACAAGTTCGTACTATGACTCCTAAAAAACCTAATTCAGCGTTAAGAAAAGTTGCTAGGGTGCGATTGTCTAATGGTATGGAGACAACCGCGTATATACCTGGAGAAAATCATAATTTACAGGAGCACTCTGTTGTCCTTTTAAAAGCTGGGCGTAAAAGGGATTTACCCGGAGTAAAATATACCGTAGTTAGGGGGAAGTATGATGCTGCAGGCGTTGAAGGACGTAGAAAAGCCAGATCGAAATATGGGGTTAAAAAACCAGACAAAAAATAATTTAAAGAGGTAGTTTTTTATGCGAAGTAGACAAGCAAAGGTTAAGAAAGTATCAAAGGATAGAAAGTATAATAGTGAATTATTTACTAAGTTCATAAATAATATAATGCTTGACGGGAAGAAGAATCTTGCTGAAAAAATATTCTACAATGTTGTGGAAGAAGCAGCAAATGAATTAAAAGTTGAGCCTGTTGAGTTTGTAAACAAAGCAGTTGATAATGTTAGACCTGCGTTAGAACTTAAAAGTAGAAGGGTTGGGGGGTCTACATATCAAGTTCCGGTTCCTGTATCTCCTACTAGACAAGAAACTCTTGTTATCAGGTGGTTTTTAGATGTATCTCGTAAGAAAAAAGGAGATTCTTTTGCAAATATATTAAAAAAAGAAATGCTTGCGGCGCATAAAGGTGAAGGAGATGTTGTTAAAAAGAAGCAGGATATAGAAAAGATGGCTGAAGCTAACAAAGCTTTTGCTCATTTTAGATGGTAACTATTTTGTACTTTCCACTCTTGTCCAAGTATCTGCAAAATTCTTTTTGAAGATTTTTCGATCTAATACAATTTTAACCCAGGTTAAGAACCTTATTGGGAAAAGTAATAAAGACCACCAGTATTCTCTAGGCCTTGATGCATATTTAAAAGGAAACCAGAAATATTTCAATTCGTCACCAAATGTTCTAGTCTTATTTTGCTTGTCTACAATTCCATATTTTTCTAATTGAATATGCCCACCTAATGATCTGGCTTTTTGCTTATAATAGTCTTCCAAAGTTTCAGGGAATTTAACGTATGCTTTTGCTTTCGGTGCGTAAGCGATTTTCCAACCTTTGTTAAATATTTGATATGAAATATATGCATCATCTGATAGAACATCTCTTGGAAGGGTTAATTTGATTTTTCTAATAGCCATTATATATCCGCTCATAGGAAAAAATTCTCCTTTCTTAAGAGTTTTTTCCCTTTTATGATGCGCAGCAGTTGATAGAAGATTCCCATAGTATTCCATCTTGTTACTTTTTTTGTCGCGGGATATTGGGCGTCCTGTTACTCCACCTACATTATCTACTTTAAAGGGTTTTATTAATTCTCTTACTGCATTTTTCCCAAAATAGACGTCACCGTCCGTGAGTACTAATATATCCCCTTTAGCTTTTTCAAAAGCTATATTCAAAGCGTGTGGTTTTCCCTCTCCAGGGTCTTCAAACTGAACAAAGTGTGTTGAAATTTTCAACTCTTTTGCTTTTTTTAAACCTGCATTTAAAGTCTCTATGTCGGGTGAAACCTGTATTATTTCGTAACTCTCTGTTAGCCCCGAGTAGGAGCTTTTACCTATAGACTCTATTGCTTTTCCAATAGTGTCAGGTTCTTTATAAGAGGTTATTATAAAGGACAGCATAATTTTTTGCCTGGTTTCACTAAACTATTATTCATCTTTTTCTTCTTGATGACTATCACCCTCTTCAGAGGTATCTGCATCTTCTTCTCCTTCACCTTCTTCTATACCTTCACCTTCCTCCTCTTCCTCTAGTGGTTCTTCAGGTTCTTCACGTTGCATCTCCGTGATTGTTGCAACAGTATAATTTTCCTCCTCTTCTGGATTGGTAAGCTTCAGTTTCTCTGGAATCTCTATATCTTTTACCAATAGAAAATCCCCTACATTCTCTAATGAAGAAACATCAACTTCTATCTGGGGGACTAGATCTTTAGATTTACATTTGACAATTAGAGAACTAGTGGGTTGGATAAGTACACCTAAGTTGTTTTTAACAGCTGGGGCTATTCCAGTAAGTTCTAAAGGTATTTCAAATGTAGTCTCTACATTTTCATCAACTTCAAAAAAGGAGATGTGTCTCAAAGTATCCCTTCGTGGGTCAGTGTCTACTTCTTTTACTAATACTTTGATACTTTGACCTGCATAATTAGCCAATATCATAGTAGAAGAAGTTATGCCTTGTAATATCTTCTCAGCGGTTCCCCTATCTATTTGGCACATTTTTGATTCAGCTTTTGAGTTATATATAACTCCGGGTATTTTGTTTTCGTATAAAAGTTTTTTACAATTCTTGCCTTGTAACTCTCTCTTTTCTAAATCTATTTTATCCATAAACCGATAGCGGTAAGTAAATTATATAGTAAGGATAGTGGATTATATCTTAAAAACTTTTTTTTTTCCATATCTACCTTATAATATTATATTACCCTTGACTATTTTTAAACTCTTTAGTAAACTTTTAGCACTTAAGCTTAGTAATTGCTAGAATGGAGTTGAATGAAAGACAAAAAAAGATCCTTATGGCGGTAATTACTGAGTTTATGGAAACGGCTGAAGAAGTAGGTTCTTCCTACTTGGTTGAGAAGTATGGTTTTGACTTTAGTCCTGCTACTGTGCGTAGTGAAATGGCTAAAATGATGGAGAAAGGACTATTGAAGCAAAGTCATACCTCAGCGGGTAGAGTTCCTAGTGATCAAGCCATTCGTATGTATGCACTAGAACAATTTGATAAAGGAATAGTTGAAGCTGTCGATTTAGTTCAGATTCGGCAAGGGCTCTTTAAAGTAAGATTTTATCCGGAACAACTAATTAGAGTTGCACTTGATTTATTGGTTGAATATTCTTCATGTGCTAGTTTTGTATTGATGGAAGATACTACTAGATATTACGGAGTTTCATCTTTGATGAAGTATAGGGAATTAAGGGATGTTGCAGTTGTTGAGAGGATATTGGATATTTTAGAAGATGAGAATATTCTTAAACGAGTGTTTTCTAAATATGATGGGAACAACATCTCATTTATAATAGGTTCGGAATTTGGTATTAAAGATATGGAACACTGTGCAATTGTTTTTACGAAAGTACCCTTCTGGGGTAAACAATATGGGCATATGGGAGTAATCGGTTCGAGGAGGATGAATTATTCTCGGGTGGCAAATCTATTAAATGTTATCAGAGATTCTTTGGGAGAATCTTTGAAGGGTTGGCAATAGTATATCCTTTATCTGTTTAGCTAATTTATTTAAATGTTTTTATGGCAAAAACTAATAGCAGGGGAAAACAAAAAAGTAAAAAATCAAAGGACAATACTCAGCAAAATACTGTAGATTTTGAACAAGAAATTCAGGATTTAACAGCTACAGTGGAGAAGTTGGAAGCTGAGAAGGATGGGATGGAAACAAAAATGAAAAAAGCTCTTGCAGATTATATGAATTTGGAGAAGAATATAGATAAAAGAATTGAATTAAGGCTCGATGAGATGAAACTTAAAGTAGCTAGATATTTATTGGATATAATGGATGATTTGTATTACGGGATGGAAACTGGGAAAGAATTTAATGCTGATGAATGTGTGACAGCTTGGATGGAAGGTATACGAAATTCTTATGAAAAAATGCAAAAAACTTTAGAGGTTTTAGGTGTTGAGATAATTGAGGTGAATGTTGGTGATAATTTTGACTCTAGTACACACGAGGCTATAGGAACTGTCAGCGAAGGAAAAAACGGTACAATACATGAAGTTGTACAGCCGGGCTATATTATGGGTGAAAATGTTGTTCGTCCAGCTCGGGTAGTCGTTTCTCAAAATAATAAATAATTTGTAAATTTTAAAAAATATGTCAAAAATATTAGGAATTGATTTAGGAACAACAAATTCTGCGATGGCGTATATGTCTGGTGGTAAACCGGAGATTATTGCCAATGCGCAAGGACATCGTACAACTCCTTCTATGGTAGCAAAAGATGATAAGGGGGAGATGTTAATTGGTATGCCTGCTAAGAATCAGGCAGTTATAAATCCTAAGGGTACAATATATTCAGTTAAAAGGTTGATAGGTCGCTCCTGGGATGATTCGCAAGTACAGAAGGATTTGGAAGACTTTTCTTTTGAAACAAGAAAGTCTAAAACAGGTAGTGTAGATGTAAAAATGGGAGATGATTGGTTTACTCCTCAGGAAATTTCTGCAAAAGTTTTAGGAAAATTAAAAAAGGATGCAGAAGGCTTTCTTGGTGAGGAAGTAACCAAAGCGGTTATTACTGTCCCTGCATATTTTGATGACTCTCAGAGACAAGCAACAAAAGATGCGGGTAAAATTGCTGGATTGGAAGTAGAGAGAATTATTAATGAACCTACCGCTGCAGCTCTTTCTTATGGCTTAGATAATAAACAAGATCAGAAGGTTGCTGTGTTTGATTTAGGTGGTGGAACATTTGATATTTCTTTACTTGAGATTGGTGATGGTGTGTTTGAAGTTTTAGCTACAAGTGGTGATACACACTTAGGTGGTGATGATTTCGATGCTGTAATCATGGAATCTTTAATAGAGGAATTTAAACAGAATGAAGGAATTGATTTGAGAGAGGATAAAACAGCTCTGCAAAGATTAAAGGAGGCAGCGGAACAAGTTAAGGTTGAGCTATCATCTTCAGAGAAATCTGAAATAAATATTCCTTACATTACTGCAACTGATAAGGGACCTAAGCATTTCAAAAAAGAAATGACTAGAGCAGAGCTTGAAAAATTAGTATCTGACTTAATAGATAGAACTGTAAAGCCTTGTGAGACGGTCTTAAAAGATGCAAAATTAAAGAAAGATGATATTGATCAAGTTATCCTAGTGGGTGGTATGACTAGAATGCCTGCCATTATTAAGAAGGTTGAAGAGATTTTTGGGAAAGAAGCAAGCAAAGGTGTCAATCCAGATGAGGTTGTAGCAACTGGAGCTGCTATCCAAGGAGGTGTTCTAGGTGGTGATGTACATGATGTCACTCTTTTAGATGTAACTCCTTTGTCTTTAGGTATAGAAACTTTGGGTGGAGTTATGACAAAACTTATTGAAAAGAATACCACTATACCAGTTGAAAAGACACAAGTTTTTAGTACAGCGGCTGACAATCAACCTGCAGTTGAGATTCATGTCTTGCAGGGTGAAAGAGAAATGGCTGCTGATAATAAAACTTTAGGAAAATTCATTCTTGATGGTATTCCACCAGCTCCTAGAGGAGTGCCACAAATAGAGGTTAAGTATAAAATAGATGCGAACGGAATTTTAAATGTTTCTGCTAAAGATAAAGCTACAGGTAAGGAACAAGATATTACAATCACAGCATCTACTGGGTTGTCAGAGGAAGAGGTTGAAAAGATGGTTAAGGAAGCAGAAGAACATGCTAAAGAAGATCAAGAAAAGAGGGAGAGGATTGAAGTGAAGAATGAAGCTGATTCTACTTGCTTTAGTATAGAAAAAGTCCTTAAAGATGCTGGAGATAAGGTTGATAAGAAGAAGAAAGAAGAAATTGAGAAGTCAATTAAAGAGCTTAGAGAGATGATTACAAAGGAGGATTTTGATAAAGAAGAGGTTAAAAAGAAAACAGAGGAATTGAACACATCCGTTCAGGAGATAAGTCAGAAGATGTATCAAGAAGCATCTGAACAAGCTTCTCAAGAACAGGCAACTTCAGGAGAAGAGGAAGGTAAGCAAGATGATGACAAGAAGAAGGGCAAGAAGAAAGGAAAGGATGATGATGAAGGAGATGTTCAAGAAGGAGAAGTAGTTGAATAAAGTTGTAGGGGGGATAATCCTCCTTACAATTTTACATTGGTTTTGTTTGAATAAAATACAGGTTTTTTTGAGGATATTGTTATCGTTGATTAGAGCTTTCTGTTGTAGGTTTTTGCCATATAACGTAGTTTGTAATAAAAGGTCCTATGTGCATATATGTTTGTATTTTGGCCTCGGGAAAAAGTATTTTCCAATCTTTCTTTTTCAAATACCTTATTTCTTCAAATTCTGACCTATCTTGATTTTCTTCGGTGTATTTAAGTTTTAATCTATTATTCAATTTCTTCTGTGTATTCTGAGAAAGGTGTTGGAAAAATGGAAATGAATAATGGGGTTCAATAATTGTCCAAAAACTTGGCACTATGATCGCATATTTTTTCCCAACCCTTCTAATTTCTTTACAAGTTGTTTCGAAGGCAGAATTTGGTTGTATATGCTCTAATACACCTATACTTACAACAGCATCGAATGATTTATTATCAAAAGGCAGTTTATCTGCGGTTCTTTGTATATACTTAAAGTTTTTTTGTTTAATAGTATTATCTTCTCGCGGGAAGATATCCATTCCTGTTATGTCATTTTGAGAATTAAAGTCTTCAAAAGTATACCCTTTACCACATCCTAAATTTAATATCTTTTCTTGTGGTGATATATCCAATAACTGGATAATCTTATTGTATCTTTTTTCTTTTCTGTTAATTGGGTTCCAAAGATCTCTCAGATTCATGTTTTTTAAAACTCCCTTGAAATATAGTTAAACCATAAATTTTTACACCTTGTGCAACAGACGGTTTTAGTATACGACAGACTTCGTTTAGCGTCGATCCTGTCGTTATTATATCATCTACAATGATTATTTTTTTATAATTTGATATTTTTTTGATCTCCTGATTATTTAAACCAAAAGTGTTGTATACATTGTCTTGGCGTTTATTATATGACAAACTCGCCTGATGAATGTTGGCTGTTTTCTTGTATAATGCATTGTAATTTATGTTCACTTTTTTTCTTTCTTTGATAGACTCGCAGATGTTTTGAGTAGGATTAAAGCCTCTATCACGTAGCCTTTGTATATTTGAAGGTACGGGTATAAGAAGGGTTTCTTTGGGATCGAGATTTTGGATTTTGTCTTCCATTAGAGAATATATGTACTTTCCTACTTGGAATCTGTTTTTGTATTTGAAATTATGCATTAGTACTTTGCTATATTCGTTGTATTTCCATAAAGTTACTAATTGTTCAAATGTATTTTTACTAGAACATTTGGAATGTGTTTTGTAATTATTAGATAATGTCCTGCAGATATAGCAGTTGGGTAATGTGTTTATTAATTTGTTTTTACATCTTGGACATAACCAATCTCCGATTTTATTGCATATGAAGCATTCTTTTGGGAATAGAAAATGTAGCATTTTGGAATTCTAGTTTATATTTATGAACTCTAATTGACTACATTATTTTTTTTTGTTAATTTTTGGTGGATAGAATATTCTTCTAACTCGATGAAAGGAGGTGCTTTTTATGAGTTGGGTTGAAAAAAGAGTTGAAGCGTATAATAAAGGGGAGAAACCAACATGGTTGGAAAAGAGAGCATTAGAGCATGCGCAGCCCGTGCATTTTGTCCTTGTTATAGCTGCTACAGTAGCTTTAGTGTATGGATTGTGGATGCATGATTGGACATGGATAATAGTAGGGGTGATTTTAGGTTTTCTAGGACATGTTTATTGTTGGGTGATTAAATAGGTTTCTCTTTATTAAGGAGTTTTAGGCTGCTTAGAGGGCAGTGTTGGGGTTTTGTGTTGTAAAAATGCCTTTTTTCGTATATTATTACCGCATCGAATGATTATATGAATATTTTTTAAATTGTTGTGAGAAAAAATTCTGTACCTGTCATAATGATAGTCTTGGTTCTTGCCAAGATAATGGGATTTCTTAAGCTTAGGCTGATTGCTCAGTTATTTGGTGCAACCAGAGAACTGGATATGTTTTGGGCTGCTTTTACTATTCCAGATATGCTAATCAATATATTGATAGTAGGTAGTGTTAATGCTGCTATTATTCCAGTTTTTAGTAGAGTTTTGCATGAAAGAGGGCAAGAATATTTGTATAGACTTTTTTATAGATTAAATAATTTAGTTTTTATTTTAATATTTCTTGTTTCCTGTATTGCATTTTTGTTTGCTGAGCAGATAGGTAATTTGTTGGTAGGGGAATATTTTGATGTTAAGTTTTTTCAAACTGCTGAGGATGTTACATCCCAAGATTTGCGTCTGCTAACTTGGTTGATTCGGGTAATGCTTTTATCTCCCATATTTTTGGGATTAAGTAGTATTCTATCTGCTTATTTACAAGTTTTTAAGAAGTTTTTGATTACTGCTCTAGCACCTTTGATTTACAATGTAGCGATTATATTTGCAGCTCTAATATTAGTACAAAACTTTGGTATGGAAGTTGAAGGTATTGCTTGGGCTGTTGTTGTTGGTTCACTTGCTCATTTACTTTCCCAGATACCAATTTTTGTAAAACTGTCAAAACAGCAAGGAGTTTGGCGCCAAATTACTCCTATAAAAGAAGATTTTAAAGAAATTGTAAATATTGTTAGATTAGCTGTTCCTAGGGTTATTGCTGTTATAGGGGAACAGATAAATGTCTTTGTTAATATATTGATTAGTTTAACTCTGACAGGTGGTGCATTAAGTACATATAAATTCGCGTATAGTTTACATTTGTTTCCAGCGCAAATTATTGGTGGGGCTATATCTCTTGTAGCATTGCCAAATTTATCAGATGCATACTCTCAAGGAAAGATGGGAATATTTAGAGAAATTTATAATAAAGCTCTTCAAAGGGCTTTATTTTTAATATTACCAATCATTGCTATAGTTATTGTCCTACGTCTTCCTATTGTGCGTTTAGCTTATGGTGTGGGTGAATTTGATTGGTGGTCTACGGTAATTACATCGTGGTGTTTATTTCTCTTTAGTCTGGCTATATTAGGGCAAATAATAGCTAGTTTGAGTTTAAGGGCTTTTTATGCAATTCATGAGACAAAGTGGCCATTGATTATTATTCTTCTTACAATAGGTGTTAATGTTCTCGGTAGCATATATTTTACTAACTTCTTTAGTCACTATACTGATTGGAGGCCAATTATGCATGAAATTATAAATGGGGGAGATTTACATTCTATGTGGGAATCTATTAGAGGTATGTTTGGTGAGCTTTCAACATGGTTTACTCATCGTAATGCTTCAGATGCTGCAGTTGGTGGTTTAGCCTTGAGTTTAAGTGTTGCTTTTATGTTTGAGTCTATTTTTTACATTATTGTCTTGCACAGAAAAATTAAGATTATTTCTTGGCGGGATACAGTTAAACCTTTTTTACAGAAGGTTTTTTGTTCATTTATAATGTTGATAGTTATGTACATAGCTTTTCGTTATAGTGATTTTAGTTTAGATACTACCAGGGCTTGGAATGTTTTGGTAATTCTTGTATTAACTTCTTTGCTTGGTTCTGTTGTCTATCTAGCTCTTTGTAAACTTTTTGGAGTAAAGGAGTTAGATGTTCTCTGGGGGTATTCTAAAAAGTTTTCAAAATATGTTAGCCCTAAACAGGTTTTGACTAATATACCTCTTGCTATGAACGATTATTCTGCCTACTTCAGAGTTAAAATGGAATCGATATTTAACAGGAATGGTAATGGAAAAGAGAAAAGGCGATCTAAAAAAAATAACTAAAAGTTTTTTAAAATATTTGGGAGTATTTTTACTAATCCTCTTGTTTATTTTATTGATATTTTTTTTGGTTTTAAGGTCTACCTACCTTTCCTGGAAGGAAGAAAGGGAATCAGACTTGGTTATCCTTGATCTGGAGGAAGATATTTCTGGGTACGAGAGGGAATTAGAAGAGAGTATAGAGGAATATAGTAGGGCAGAAGGAACTTATTCTTTTATAGAGCTTTCTAAAAAAGAATCATTGCTACTTTTTTCAAAGGCGTTTGAAGATTCTTTACCTAATGTGTTTCAAGTAAACAAAATGGGTCTTTTAGCTGATTATGGTGAATGGCGCGTATTTGTTAAGACAGAGGCTTTTTCTATTGATTTGCCTTGGATAGGTTTTTATTTAAAGAAGGAAGGTATGCAATCAATAGATATATATGTTGAAGATATTTTCTTGGGAAATGTTAGTCTCAGTCGTTTGTTTTTAAGATCTCAAGTAGAGAGTATAAATGAGGGTATTAGTAAATCGATAGAATTGATTGGGAAAGGAGAATTTTTGGGGAAAGAATTTGAAAATATTGAATTTAAAGAAGATGAAATGGTTATTCGTAGTAGAGAAGCAACTTTTTGATGATTTACTCTTGACATTTGTATGTTTCTTGAATAGAATCCTAGCAGTCTTTTCAATGAATTGCTAAAGTTTTTATATAAATTGTTATGTTTTGTGAAGTATGTCTAAAGAAAAAGGTATAACCCCTCTTGGTGCAAGAATTTTAGTATCTCCTAAAGAAGAAGAAGAGAGAACTAAAGGTGGTTTGATCGTTCCTGCTACTGCTGCAGAGGATCAGAAGCCAGAGGTTGGAGTGGTTGAAAAGCTTGGTACTGGAATAAATGAGAAGGGTGAGAAAATAAATTTTTCTGTTAAGGAAGGAGACACTGTATTTTTTAAGAAATATGCCCCTGATGAAATAGAAGTAGAAGGAGAGAAGTATTTTATTATAGATAATGCAGATATTTTAGCTGTATTGTAGTTTTATTTAAATTGTTAATATATGAATTATGTCAAAATTGATAGTATATAATGATGAAGCTAGAAAGAATCTACAAGAAGGAGTGGATTATCTGGCTGATGCTGTAAAAGTAACTTTGGGTCCTAAAGGACGTAATGTTGCTTTGGGTAAAGGTTATGGTTCCCAGGTGGTTACTAAAGATGGAGTTACTGTTGCTAAGGAGATAGAACTTGATGATCCTATACAAAAAATAGGAGCCGAAATGATCAAGGAAGCAGCTTCTAATACCGCTGATATTGCTGGTGATGGTACGACGACAGCAACAGTATTAGCTCAGTCTATTACTTCTCACGGATTAAAAAATGTTACTGCAGGAGCTAATCCTATTGCTTTGAAGAGAGGTGTAGATAAGGGTGTAGATGCTGTAGTTAAATACCTTGAAGGAAGAGCCAAACAAATTTCTTCCAAGGAAGAAATTGCTCAGGTTGCAACGATTTCAACTAACAATGATTCTGAGCTAGGAAATTTGATTGCAGATGTTTTTGATAAAGTTGGTAAAGATGGTGTTATTACGGTTGAAGAGGCACAGGGTTTTGAAAATGAAGTTGTCTATACCGAAGGTATGGAATTTGATAGAGGGTATGTAAGTCCTTACTTTGTAACTAATTCAGAGACTTTGGAATCTGAATTGGAAAATCCTTACATTTTTATCACAGATAAAAAATTATCTACTCTCCAAGATATTCAGGCTATTGCAGAAAAAGTTTTACAAGCCGCGGATAAACCTCTTTTGATTATTGCAGATGAAATTGAAAATCAAGCTTTAGCAACTTTGGTTGTGAATAAGCTAAGAGGGACTTTGAACGTTGTAGCTGTAAAGGCTCCTGGTTTTGGTGATAGAAGGAAAGAAATGCTGAAGGATTTAGCTGTTTTAACAGGAGGTACTTATATCTCTGATGAAATAGGAAAGACTTTGGAATCTGTTGAATTAGAGGATCTTGGTTCTGCAAAGAAAGCTATAATTAACAAAGAGAATACTGTTATTGTAGAGGGTCTCGGTAATAAGGATGATATAGAAGCTAGAGTTTCAGAAATTAAGGCTGAAATAGATGCTTCTACTTCCGATTATGATAAAGAAAAGCTTCAAGAAAGGTTAGCAAAATTGTCTGGTGGTGTTGCTGTTATTAAAATTGGCGCTGCATCGGAAGTTGAGATGAAGGAAAAGAAAGACAGAGTTGATGATGCTGTTCAGGCTACTAGGGCTGCATTAGAAGAAGGTGTTGTAGAAGGTGGAGGTGTGGCATTGCATCTGGCAACTTCTGCATTAGAAAATGTTAAAGTGGACGACCATGATGAGCAATTGGGAGTTGATATTTTGAAAAAGGTTTTGAGTGAACCATTGAAATTAATTGCAGCCAACGCTGGTAAGGAAGGTGGTGTTATAGCTGAACAATGTAATGATGAGCAGGGTTATGATGCTAAGAACGATAAGTTTGTAGATATGTTTAAGGCAGGTCTTACAGATCCAGCTAAGGTTACTCGATATGCTTTAATTTACGGTGCTTCTGTCGCTACTATGTTGTGTACTACTGAGGCAGTAGTTGCAGATAAACCTAAGGATGATGATTCATCCGCTCCTGATCCTTCTGCTATGGGAGCAGGTGGTATGGGAGGTGGTATGCCAGGTATGATGTAATGAATAATTAAGGGGGGATTATATTCTCCCCCAGACATAATATTTTCTTTGAAATGTTAGATAAACTGTATTTCTTGAGCAAGAACCACCCCTACAAAACTCTTTTGGTTTTTAAATGGTTCAATTGTTAGTTTTCTCTTTCTGTTACACAATACTGTGTGTTTTTTGTAAGGGTAAGTATTTGGTGAAATAAAGGATACTCCGTTGGGTTGATCTTCTATGAGCCTGTTATCTAATGCGAATACATACTTATCTTTTAGGTATATCCAAGTTGGGCAAGTGTAGTAAAAGTATGTTTCTTCTGGATCGAACGTACTGTTTTGAGGGATTTGTGTGAATAAAGATATTTCATAAGTTTTTCTCTTTTTAGTATTTTCTTCATCTCTAAACATATCCTCTAAGGATATTCCCAAAGCTTTGACTAAATCATCCATCTTTTTATACGGTTCACTAATCCCTCTTTCATAACGGGAAATCATTTCCCATGAAGTACCTATTTTATCCGCTAGCTGCTGCTGAGTGAGTTTTTTATCTTCTCTATAGATTTTTATTCTTCTCCCTATATCAAAATCTTTCATATATAAGAAATTTTATCCAAAAAGAAGGCAAAGAAATATAGAAGAGGGGTTTGTTTATAAGAACTTTTGTTTCTTCTGTTCTTTAATTATTTTATCCCAATATTTTTTAATCCATTCATCTGCAAGTTTGTATTCTTCTCCCAAACCTCGTTTTTTCAGCTCTTTTTTAACAAGACTACCTTGGTGGGGATATGTGTAAATTTGAGGAAGAGGTGAATGAAAACCGTGTGTATAATGAACTAATTCATGTGCTAAGGTTGTTTTAATAACATAATTTGGAATCCCATCGAGTGTAAAATATCTTGTTAAAATAATTAGGGTTATTCTTTTGTCATCTTGTATTTTGTGCTCCTCTTCAAAATATTTATATATCTGCTTTATACCTTTTAAGTCCTTACACCATTTTATGCTTCCTAACCTACCTTTTGAAAATTTACCATATTTTACAATAACAAGGTTTTTTCTAGGAACATCTTCGAAATGATTTTCCCATAGTTCATAAAGTAAGTTTTGTAGTTCAATATTTGGGTAATTTTCCATATCTCTTTAAAGCTTTGTATCCTTCTACAATCCAGAAAGGTATTGTTGAGAATATAGCTATAGTGAGTATCTCATACCAACGTAGTATTTCAAATGAGAATAAATCTGCTAGAAAAGGTATTTCAATTAGCATTGTAGTTAATACAATAATAATGATTATACTAATGAATAGAAATTTGTTAGTAAAAAAGCCTAGACTAAATATCGATAAATTTGGAGAACGCATTGAAAAACTAAAGAAAATTGCACCAAATGTTAAACTTAAAAATGTTGCTGTTCTTGCTTTATCAACACCTTCTGGCAAGAAATAGAGGAAAATTGATAAACCGAAGAAAGCTATGGTCATTATTGTTATTGTTAATGTAAATCTTTGTTTCTTATCGATAATATCCTCATTTTGGTCCCTAATACCCATCTCCCAAGTATCTTTATTTGTTTTTTCGGTTGCTAAAGCTACATCTAAGAGACCGTCTGTTAAAAGGTTGAGCCATAATATTTGTATTGGAAGAAGCGGCAGAGGGACACCAAGAATCATAGATAGAATTATAAACCCATACTCGCCTAGATTAGTTGAAAGAAGATAAATGGTTGTTTGGCGTAAATTTTTAAATACAGTTAAGCCTTCTTCTATAGCATTGATTATTGTTGCAAAGTTATCATCCATTAATACCAAATCGCTTGCTTCTCTTGCAGCATCAGTTCCTATCACACCCATAGAAATACCCATATTTGCCTTTTTGAGAGCTAGAGAATCATTAACACCATCTCCTGTCATTGCAATAATTTCGCCCTCTTCTTGTAAGATTTTAGCAATCTTGTACTTTGTTTTTGGTATAACTCTCGCAAATATGGGGACGTTTTTAACAGCCTCTTTAAACTCCTTCTCATTCATGTTTTGTAAATCTATTTCCTCCAAAGCATATGGATGGTCATTATCGGGATTTTTAATGCCAACCTTCTTACCTATAGCTTTAGCAGTTTCTTTGTTATCTCCTGTTGCCATTATCACTCTAATGCCTGTATCCTGAGCTTTTTTAATGGCTTGAGGTACGTCATCTCGTATTGGATCATGAACACCTAACATAGCTAAAAATGTCATACTTTTTATTTTAATTTTGGAAAATTTTGTTTCTCCTTTCTTTAATTCAGTGTATGCGACTCCTTGTAATCTCATGGCTTCTTTGGTCCATCCTTTGATTGTCTTGTTATATTTACTCATATATTCGGATATGTTTTTTGTTTTTTCGGGTGATATTTTTGTATATTTACATGTACTTAGAATATTTTCTGCACCACCTATAATTATTGCATATGTCTTTCCTCCCTTTTTATCTTTAATTATCATACCGCGATATTTTTTTTCTTGGTCATAGGGCATGTCATCTAAGATCTCGTAATTTTCTAAACATTCTTTTTTGTTAAATCCTGCTTTTTCTGCTAAAACTAATCTTGAACCTTCTGTTGGATCTCCGTAGATTGTGTGTTTTCCATCTTGTTCTTTTAGTTCAACCTTATTTACTACTGCAAGAAATGGAAAGAGGAATTTGAAATAATTATCTCCTTTTGGGTCTATTTTTTTCTTTTTAAAATATATATCTCCTTTAGGTTCCCATGTTTTACCACTTACCTGAAAAAGTCTTTTGTCTCCCAAAAGGATTTTTGTTACAGTCATAGAGTTTTGCGTTAATGTACCTGTTTTATCAGTGACTATTGTAGTTACTGACGATAGTATTTCTACACTTGAGAGATTTCTTACAACACTATTTCTTTTTGCTAATTTGTATGCTGCTACAGATAGTGCAACAGTTAATACTGCAGGTAGACCTTCTGGAATTCCAGCTACAAAAGAAGCGATAGTAAAAAGAATGATTTCTTCTAAAGGGATTCCTCTAATTAAGCCTATTGAGAAAACAATAAGAGCTGCACAAACTATTACTATAGCAATGCTTTTGGTTAATTTAGCTGTTCTTTTTGCAAATAATGATTTTTCTTTTTCAATATCTCTTAAAGTTGTTGCTATAGAGCCAATTTCTGTTTGTGTACCTGTTCTTACAACTACACCTTCTGCCTCACCCGAACCAACTATAGTTCCCATAAAAAACATGTTTATTCTGTCTCCTAACTGAGTTTCTTCAGGTAGAGTAGTATTTTTTTTACTAACAGGTACAGATTCACCAGTTAGTGCTGCTTCGATAGCATTAACATTATATGCCTTAGTTACTCTTATATCTGCTGGTACTCTATTTCCATCTTTTAGTAAAACAATGTCTCCAGGTACAAGTTCTTCAAGGTCTATTTCTTGTGTTTGTCCTTCACGTCTAACAAGACATTTGGGTGTTGCTAAACTCTTTAAATTGCTAATTATTCTTTGGGCCTTAATTTCGTGGTAGATACCGATTGAGAGATTTATAACTATTACAGCCAAGATTACGATCGTTTCAGCATTTTTCCCTATTGCATAAGAGAACAGAGCTGTTATGATTAAAACATAGATTAAAGGGCTATTAATTTGTTCGAAAACCATCTTCCAGAAAGGTTTTTGATCTTCTTCTGGTAATTCATTAAGACCGTACTTCTTTTGCTTTTTTAATACTTCATCTCTACTTAATCCATCCTCAGATGTTTCAAGGTTTTCGAGTATGTCTTTCAATTTTTTTGCGTGTACATTTTCTGACATGATACGTTAAATATCATAGCATATCTTTTAAACTAAGAAAATTTTAACTCTTGACATAAAGGTTGGCACTTGGTACTATTGAGTGCTAGGGTTCTAGCAAATTTAAATAAGTTGTAAAGAATTGCGCTTATGACAAAGATGAATTTATGGAATCCTTGGGGAATAGCTCCTAGAGGTTTTTTTGATATAGATGAGAATTTTGATTTCGACTCTATATCTAATGTTCAATTAGATCTTTATGAAGAAGGAGATAACTATATGTTAGAGCTCAAAGCTCCTGGATTTAATAAAGATGATATTGATATTAGTATAGAAGGGAATCAAATTACGGTTTCAGGTAATGTTGAGGATGTAAAAGAAGATAAAGAAAAGAAGAGGAAGTATTACAAAAAAGAAATAAGAAATCTATCGTTTACTAGGACTTGTGATTTGCCTGGTCCGGTAGATTCTTCAAAAGCTCAGGCTAACTTCAAGGATGGTCTATTAAAAGTAACTCTTCCTAAGAAGGAAGAAGCAAAACCAAAGAAGATTGACGTTAAAGTTGGCTAATGCTGACTTTAACGATTTTGAATCTTCTGTGAAGCGGGGTAATTCCCCGCTTTTTCATTGACATTTACGTTCAAAAATCGTATATTGCCTTAAATAAAGTGATTTTATTAATTAAAAGATATTTAAAATATGAAAACTCTAATAGTATCCGATATACACCTTGGTAGGGTAGCGAATGAAGCGAAGCTTGATTTTCTGTATTCCCTTTTTTCTTCCTATGATCATATCATTCTAAATGGAGATTTTTGGTGCTATTACAGTACTGATTTTAAAAATTTTTTGAGATCTAGATGGAATGTATTATTCCCAATTCTGAAGAAAAAAGAAGCGGTATATATTTATGGTAATCATGATAGAGCCCAATGGTGTCTAGAAGGAACTGAAAAATTTAGTAGTACACAAACATCTAGATATAGTTTTGATGTTGGTGAAAAAAAGTTTTTGATAGAGCATGGAGATCGTCCCTTTAATAAGTTGTGTATTAATAATTTTTTGGCTATTAAATTCTGTAGATTTATAAATAGGGTGTTTTCAGACGACTGGTATCTTAGGATGAGTTCAGAATTTTTTAATGAGACAATACCAAATTTCTTTAATGCACAGTTGAAAGAATTTTTAGTATCAGGTAATACTGATGTAAAAGATTGTTATTATGTTTTTGGGCATACTCATGCGGCGGAAATTGATCAAGAGCTTAAATTTATAAATACGGGATGTATAGGCCCTAAAAAGGCGGAGTTTTTAGAGATAGATAATAAAGAACTAAATCTACGTACCCATACATACAAGTAATTTAAAAATTTAAATCTAAAGGGAAATGTTCTGGTCCAGAATTAAAATGCTGTTTAGGATGGTGAAGTATTACTATTTTGTTAATCCTTCACTCCTTATTCTCAAAGAAACTTTTAAAATAGGTGGTGCAGTAAGTAGTTTGGCAAGAATTTTTGTTTTAGGTCTTTTTATTGACGGTACTGTAGAAGTTTTAACTAATTGGAACGTCTTTTCTTTAGAGGATTATTTTCTAACAGATTCGTTCCAATACTTGCTTTTGGGTTTGATATTGTGGTGTTTTACTTCAATATTTACTAAGATGGCAGAATATTTTGAGGTTGTATTGGATGGTGAGTTCTATTTTCAAGCAGATTTGGAGATTTTAGATAAAATCTCTAAAACAAATCTTCAAGAAATAGAAGAAAGAAGGTTTCAGGATTTAATGACTTATGTACCGGAATATTCTACTACCAGGTTTGCTGAAGCATATAATTTGTTATCAACCGCTTTGGTTCATTTTACTACGTTATTAGGTTCTATAATAATGCTTTCTCGATTTTTAGGAGCTTGGTCATTATTGCTTGTTGTTTTCGTTTTACCAGAAGCAACTATTCGATTAATTAGGAGTGATAAGATATCTGAGTATGCAGATAATAGTATAAATAAGGTTAAGTTTATGACTTATATAAAACATATTTCTACTAGGGTTCAAGACTTCCCTGAGCTTAGAGTTTCTGGTGCATTTAGGCATTTAAAGCGTCTTTTTTATAACAAGAGTAGAAGCTATTATTCTGGGTATTATGAACAAAATTTTCACTATTATTCTGATCAGACTTTGTTTAGTGTGATAGATCAAATTCTTCTAACAGGCTTTATCATATTTATACTAGCAAAATGTGTTGTTCAAGGAGCTACTATTGGTACTTTTTCTGCATTAGTTAACTATGCAAGAGATGGCTACAAAGCTGCTTTTGATTGTATTAGTAATGTTTTTGACTCTCTTAGTGATTTGTCATATGTGCAAGGTTTCTTTGATTTATTGTATTATGAAGGTTTTGGAGATGTGCCAGGTGAAGAGTATAAATTGAAAAAAGGTTGTCCAAATCTGGAATTTAAAAACCTGTCTTTTGTTTATCCTAAGACCAGGGAAAGAGGTTTAATAAATGTGGATTTTAAGATACAGCCTGGAGATAAAGTGGCTTTTGTAGGAACTGCTGGATCAGGTAAAAGTAGTATTGTGCGTATTTTGTGTGGTTTATTTAAGGTAAATTCGGGCGATTATTTAATAGATGGGTGTCCTGTGAAGGATTTAGCTAGAGGACAGTTAAAGAGTAAAATTTCTGTGATGCCTCAAGATTTTGTAAGATATAATTTGAGTTTGCGAAAGAATATAGTAATAGGTGATCCCAGGAAAAATGTAGATAAATTAAAATATGAAAAGGTGAAAGAAATAGCTTTGGTAGATGAATTTATGAAAGATCTTAATATCTCTGATTCCCAATTGTTAGGAAAGTTTTTTGGAACTGGTAAAGAACTCGCACCAGCTCATTGGCAGAAATTGGCCATTGCTAGGATGTT
>Ga0207421_10000203_pt1 | contig 73796 bp, 66 predicted proteins | sample SodLakKL_010_SED_4_FD_187542 | JGI IMG/M metagenome (GOLD analysis project Ga0207421, IMG submission 187542) | Alkaline sediment microbial communities from Lake Tanatar, Kulunda Steppe, Russia - 8KL_010_SED (SPAdes) (version 2) | ecosystem: Environmental > Aquatic > Non-marine Saline and... | reverse complement strand
ACAGGACATCGTCCGTCACCACGCGATAGGTTCCCTCCGCTGGATCCTCGAGAATGGGGGCCTCGAGGTCGATCCCGAGTTGAACCAGCGCCTCGAGCGGCCAACGTCACACCCGCTCGGCGAACCGCGAAGTGAGTCAACAGCCGTCAGGTGTCATCGCCTCCCACCCAAGCATCTGAGGAACAACGCTTATTAAATAGCCCCATCGATATCGAAGTGGCCAACGTACGCGTACGGTGGCCATCCCCCATTCCCACCCCACGGTGGGACGCCCATTCCCCCACATGGGCTCTTTTGTGCCGCGGACGTTCACTACGTCTCACAGGGAGCGTTGTACCACCCACCGAGTTGGTGATGATCGACTTGCAGTGGTTACTATACGGCGATTCCGACATGCTCGTTTCAGCCACGCAGGATTGGAAGGCTGCAAACATCAGTAAAGCGACTACGTGACCACCGCCGGAGTTATTCTGGGTAAAGTGACGATACTCGAGCGGACACCCTACACACGTCGGCCATAGGTTCACGTACGTGACGTAATAATACTGCTACAATCCCGCATGACCGACCAGCTCACCGAGGAGGGCCTGTTCAAACTGCTCGGGAACGACACCAGAATGGCGATCCTCGAGGCCCTCTGGGCGGACTTCGACGTCGAGGCCTACATCCTCGGCTCACAGGACCCGATGCCGTTCTCCACGCTCCGAGACGCCGCCGACGTCGACGACGTCGGCAACTTCAACTATCACCTCGGCCAGCTCGAGGGGCAGTTCGTCCAGGCCGTCGAGAACGACGCGGGCAAAGGATACAGCCTCTCACCGCTGGGCTACAGCGTCATTCACGCCATCGAGGGCCACACGACCTTCGACGACCAGTCGCTCGGCCCCACCCGCCTCGAGGACCCCTGTCCGTTCTGTGAGGGGCAACTCGAGGCCGAGTACGAGCGCGAAATCGTCACCGTGCGGTGTCTCGACTGTCCGGCTCACGGCGGCGGCAGCCTCAATCGGGTTCGTGTCCCGGCGACCCAACAGGTGCTCGACATCCACGAGGTGCTCGATCTCAGCGTCCTCCAGCTGCTCAGTTCGTTCACCGCCGGTCGGTTCGGACGGTGTCGATCCTGTCACGCCGCCGTGGACATGTCGGTCCTGACGGCCGAGACCCACCCCGAGGAACTCGAGGCCAATCGAAGCGAGGCCGTCTGTCGCGTCCAGTGTGAGAACTGTGGCGCCGGCGGATTCGGTCCCCTCTACGAGTACGCCCTCGCCACCCCGTCAGTCCAGACGTTCTTCAGCGCCCACGGGCTCGGCCCGGCGGACGACCTGTGGCGATACCGCCTCGAGGTGCTCCGCCGAGTCGAGGAAGCGGTCCTCGCCACCGACCCGGTGATCGTGGCCTACACGTTCGAAATCGACGATGAGCGACACCGCGTGCACATCGAACCCTCGGCTGCGGGACTCGAGATCAGTTCGCAGCCGATGCCCGATACTGTCAACGAGAATTGAGTAACGTCGTACTCACAAGAATTATTACAGGGATTGTGTTACCCCAATCTGGGTTACGGATCGACCGGTAGCGCGAACGAGTGTTGCCGGGCCGGTTGGTCACGCTCTGGGGGGAGCCAATCGACCCACCGATGATACCGTGCCCGCTTGGGAGTGGGATCGGCAGAGCCGGGATGGCCACCGCGGGCGGCAGCTTTTCAGCGGGGACTCACCGATCGCGATCAGTCGTCAGCCGGCGCTGCGCCCGAGTCCTCGGCCTGGGCCTTCGTCCAGGCGAGTTTGCCGCCGGCGGCGAGAATGTCACGTTCTCGCTGGGAGGCGTGCAGCGTGGCGGTGTACTCCTCGCCGTTGACCCGAACGGTGAACGCTTCTTGCCCACTCGTCACGCCCTCGTAGACGTCGTCGACGATCTCGAGGTCGTCACCCTGGTCGATCGCGTCGTAGGTGTCCTCGTCGATCGTCAGCGGGACGATCCCGAAGTTAAAGAGGTTCGCGCGGTGGATCCGGGCGAAGCTCTGGGCCAGCACGCCCTCGATGCCGAGGTACATCGGACAGAGGGCGGCGTGTTCACGCGAGGAACCCTGGCCGTAGTTCTCGCCGGCGACGAGGAACCCGCCGTCGGCCTCGAGCGCGCGCTCGGCGAAGGTGTCGTCGACGCGAGAGAGCGTGAACTCGCTCAGTTTGGGGACGTTCGACCGGTACATCAGGATGTCCTGGGTCGCGGGGATGATGTGATCAGTCGTGATGTTGTCGTCCATCTTGAGCAGGGCCTCGCCGGCGATATCCGAGCCCAGCTGGTCGCGAATCGGGACGTCGCCGATGTTCGGGCCCTTGATGAGGTCGTCGTCGACGGCCTCCTCGGGAGCGATGAGGTCGGTCTTCGAACCGTCGTACTCGTCGGGGAGTTCGACGCCGGGGGCCTCGAGGTCGCCGAGTTCGTCGGCCAGGTCTCGTGGATCGACGATTTCGCCCGTGAGCGCTGCGGCGGCGGCGACCTCCGGCGAACAGAGGTAGACGTTGTCGTCTTCGATACCGGAGCGGCCCTCGAAGTTTCGGTTGAACGTTCGCAACGAGACGGAGTCGCTCGCTGGGACGTGGCCGATGCCGATACAGGCACCGCAGGTGGCTTCGGAGAAGTTGACGCCGGCGGCCATCAGTTCGGCGACCCAGCCCTCGCGAGCGAGCATCTCGGAGGCCTGCTTGGACCCGGGAGCGATGATCGTCTCCGTTTCCATCGCCGTCTCACGGCCCTCGAGCATCTTCGCGACGGGGAGGATATCCTCGTAGCCGCCGTTGGTGCAGGAGCCGACGATGACCTGCTCGACGGACTGGCCGGCGACCTCCCGGACGGGCACGACTTTGTCGGGCATCGAGGGCTCGGCGATGAGCGGTTCGAGTTCGGAGAGGTCGACCACGATCTGGTCGTCGTAGTCGGCATCCTCGTCGGGCTGGAGTTCGACGTACTCGTCGCCACGACCGACGCGCTCGAGGTAGTCTTTGGTCTGCTCGTCGGTGCCGAAGATCGACGTGGTCGCGCCGAGTTCGGTGCCCATGTTGGTGATCGTCATCCGCTCGGGGGCGGTGAGGGTTTCGGCACCGGGGCCCGTGTACTCGAGGATTTTGCCGACGCCACCCTTGACCGAGAGTCGTCGGAGCATCTCGAGGATGACGTCCTTCGCGGTGGCCCACGCGGGGAGTTCACCCTCGAGTCGGACTTCGACGATTTCGGGCATCTCGATGTAGTAGGGAGCACCGCCCATGGCGACGGTGATGTCGATTCCGCCAGCGCCGATGGCCAGTTCGCCCATGCCGCCGGGGGTCGGGGTGTGGCTATCGGAGCCCAGTAGGGTCTTGCCGGGGGCCGCGAAGTTCTCGCGGTGGACGTTGTGGCAGATACCGTTGCCGGGGCGAGAGAAGTGAGCCCCGAACGTGCCGGCCGCAGAGCGCAGGAAACGGTGGTCGTCGGTGTTCTTAAAGTCGAACTGGTAGGTCTGGTGGTCACAGTACTGGGCGGCGAGTTCGGTCTGGACCTCGTCGAGGCCCATCGCCTCGAACTGGAGCCAGACCATCGTCCCCGTCGTGTCCTGTGTGAGTACCTGATCGATCTCGATGCCGATCTCCTCGCCGGTTTCGAGGTCGCCCTCGACGAGGTGATCCTCGAGAATCTTCTCCGTAAGCGTTTGTCCCATAGCAGGCAAGATTGGGCTTTCCGCCCTGATAAATCCCGCGTGTTTTTGGGCGTGAGCCGGACGAACGGACGGCTCTGGAACACGGATGATCAGCGCGGCTGTCAGTTGGTATAGTAGCCAGTGAAACGATTTACACGCCTATCGCGACGCAGTCATGCAATAGAGTGTGCAATGACGTTCACTGGCTAGGATATTCTCACGTCTGGACAATGACCCCCCTCGAGGAGTTCACGGTCACCGGGCTGCTGGTGACCACGTTCAGCGAGCGGGCGACGGCCACGTTCACGAAGTGGGTGACGACCACGCGCAGCGGGCAGGGGACGACCCACTCACTCGAGGGAGCCGGTCACCTTCGACGGGTGTTCGGGACGGGTCACTTCGACGTGGCCCGCGCCGTGGACGCGAACCCGATACCCCTCGTAGGTGAACGCGAAGACGCAATCGTCGTCGCCGCGAGCAAAGAGGGTATTGAGGGCGTCGGGATCGACCGTGTCGTAGAGTGGTGGCATTTCGAGTGGTGAGGCCTCCTCGAGGGCGGCCACGAGGTCGACAATCGTTTCGACCGGGCCAGTGTGGGGATCGAACGGTTCGGTGTGGGTTCGCCGTGAAGTGTCCACGTCAGCCGCTGGAGCGGGCGGATCGTCCGTCGGGTGCATAGGTGGTGTCACTGGTGTTGTCACCCTCAGTCGCCGGGTCATTATGTGGAGGTATTAAATGACAGCCATCGATCCTCGGGGATGACACAACGTTCTTGCCCTTTGACACGGTACGTGTAGCTATGAGCTCTACCCTGCAACTGGTCGGTCTCGCAATTGTGGCCCTGATCGCGGCCTGGATCGCCTTTCAGGTGATCGCGAGCATCGTTTCGGCCGTCGTGAGCCTCGTGATGAGTCTCCTCGTGCTGGCGGTGGTCGCTGGGATCGTCTACCTCGCATACACGAATTTCGCCTGATCGAGGTCGCTATCGTCAGGCCCCCGTTCCCCATCCGCCGGACTTTCCTTTCGGAATCGGGAGGCTAGCTCGAACCGGCCGACAGCCGCTAGCGCGTCGCCTCGAACAACCCGCGTGCCTCCTCCAGGACGGCCATCACCGCCTCGTCGCTGCGCGCCTCTGCCGTGAGGCGAATAAGCGATTGGGTCCCGCTCGCGCGCATCAGGAACCAGCCGTCCTCGCGCTCGACGCGAACGCCGTCGAGCGTGTCCACGTCCCCGTCCGCGTATCGCTCGAGGGCCGACTCACGCACGCGGTCCATCAGTTCGGCCTTGCCCTCGACCTCGATCGACTCCCGCCTGATCGGATAGGTCTCGACGCTGCCGACGAGCGCCGAGAGCGGGCCCCGTCGGGCGACGAGGGCCACGAGTTTCGCCGCGGCGAGCGGGCCGTCGGGACAGAGCGTCTCCTCGGGCCATATCCACGCGCCGCTGGGTTCCCCGCCAAACACCACGTCGTCCCTGGTCGCGGCCTCGGCGACGTAGACGTCCCCGACGGGGGTCTTGGTGAGTGACGCGCCGACGTGGGCCAGGGCGTCGTCGACGCTCAGACTCGTGTCCACGGGTGCGGCGACTCGGTCGCCCTCACCGGCAGCCTCTCTGGCGAACAGGGCAAAGAGGACGTCCTTTGGGACGAAGGCCCCGGTTTCGTCGACGGCGACCATCCGGTCTGCGTCGCCGTCGTGAGCGATCCCGAGATCGGCGTCCGTCGCCGCGACGGTGGCCATGAGCGTCTCGAGGGTCTCAGCCTCCGGTTCGCTCGGCCGCCCCGGAAAGGACCCGTCTGGCTGGCCGTTGAGCGTGCGGACGCGACAGCCCAGTTGCGTGAGGACGTCCGCGGTGAGCCGGCCGGCACCGTTGCCGAGGTCGACGATCACCGACGGCGGGTCCTCGAGGCTGACGGCCGCCTGAATCGCCTCGGCGTGACGCTCCCTGGCCCCATCGTGGCGTCGGGAGACCCCGTGGCCGTCCCACGAGGCCAGGGAGAACACGTCGCGGTCGATTCTGACCGTGATCGCCTCGCGCTGTGACGGACCGAAGGCCTTGCCGGAGCGCGTCCAGAGTTTGATCCCGTTGTCCGCCGGTGGATTGTGCGAGGCCGTGAGGACGACGCCAGCATCGGCCTCGAGCCAGCCGACGGCGCGGGCGACCGTGGGGGTTGCCTCGACGCCGAGGTCGATCACGTCGGCCCCACACTCCCGGAGACCGGCGGTGAGCGCGTCACTGAGGACGATGCCGCTGTCACGGACGTCGCGGCCGACGACGACCCGTTCGTGGCCCTCCGAGGCGACGGCCCGGCCGACCGCGAGTGCGAGGTCGGCGGTGACCGTCTCACCCACAGGACCGCGGATACCGCTGGTTCCGAACATGCCGAGAGGTGCCACCCACGGCCACCTTAGTGTCACGGTTGGTTCTCGCGGCCTGGAGCCTGTAGGTCCTCGAGAGCTGGAAGACCGCTGGTGCTCGGACAATCAGGGTCGCGAGTCCTCGAGGGGCTGTACTCGTGGAATCTCGGGCAGTCGGGTTCGTGTGCCCTGGCCAGTGGCGTTCGTGAGCCCGCGGGGACCGGACCAAGGTTACCCTCGAACGGGTGAGCGCCACCAGTCGGCATCGACCACACGCAACCTCGGCAGTGGCTCCCGCCCAGAACGATCGCCATCAGGCCCCGTGGACCGTCACCACACTATAGTAGCCACTGAACGTCATTGCACACCCCCCGAGATCATGGCGCAGAACCGGTGCCAAACCGGTTCCGAGCCGACTCGCTGTGAGGGTGTGGAAATCGGTTCACTTGTTACTATAACTCCCTTAAACACTCGAAGGTGTAGGGCGCTCCTGAAAGATGTTTATGGACAATGTTTATAATTATCGTTCAGGTTGGTTCGGGTGTGATGTTGCAAGACCACGCTGGCGAGGCGATCGACGCGCACGAGTACCCGGCGACCACCGAGGAACTTATCGAGGATCACGGAAGCGAGACCCTCGAACTCCCCAACGGGACCGAACGGCTCGCGGAGGTACTCACCCGCCTCGAGGGCGAGACCTTCCATACGGCCGACGATGCACGGCTGGCGGTCTACTCGGCGGTGAGTAACAAGGCCGTCGGCCGTGTCGGGTACTCCGATCGTGATCCGACGCCGCTTGGCAGCCCGTACGCACCGACCCCCCAGTCGTTCTGATAGGGAGTACCGTCGGAGGTCATGAGACCGTTAGGTGTGACTGTCTATCGGTGATTGCCAACCCGGACCGAGCAATCACCGGGTAGAGACGCCGGGAAGCGGTAGCGGTCTCCGGGATGTAGACACGATTTTTCCGGCCAGCTGGCTCGAGACATACGTGTCGGAAAAGACATATCCCGAGAGATGGTCGGTCAAACGGACGCAAATTAACGAAAACGAAAGTGAATTGGGGTCAAGACTGTCTGGGTTGAAGACCGGTCGACTCCTGGATCACCCTGTATGAGACCGATTCGACCGCTGTTCACGATTGCACTCGCACTGTTCGTCCTCACCGGGACGATGGGTATCGCCGCCGCCACACCTGGAGAGGGCCCGCCAGACGAACTGCCCGATCCAGTTCCGGACTTCGTGACTGACCTGCTCGGTGCAATCGGTGACTTCGTCGCGGGCGGTATCGAGGCCCTCGGTGACGTCGTCAGCGATATCACTCCCGGCGTGACCCTTGCCCCGCTGTAAATCGGCCCCCCTTCCGCCGCTGACCGGGCCCAGGCGTGACCCACCACGCACGCACTCCTTTTAACGACCCTCCGTCTCAGCGGTGTGACGTGTTGGAACCACCGCCCGGGCATCGGTTCCCGAGATCGGACGCGGAATCCCCACTCGAGCGGCCGGCAACTCGACAACGTAGTATCAAGAGCCCCAAGGATTGATAATGGCCAGGTGACTTTCCCCGGACGAAACGAAATGAAGCCCAGGTTGGTCCTCCCCATGGTGGTCCTTCTCGGTTGCTGTCTCCTCGTCGCGGCTCCCACCCTCGCAGTTGGCGACGAGGCCACTGGCCAGGAGATGTCCCTCTCGCCCGACGACATCGACGCCGACGAGGTCCGCATGGATATTGCCCTCGAGGACGATGGGTCGGCCCAGTGGACTATCGAATACTGGGTCCAGTTGGACGACGCGGACAACGAGGAGGCCTTCGAATCCCTGCGCGAAGACATCGAGGATGACCCCGAGGGACACACCGCCGAGTTCGAGAGTCGGATCGACGACACGGTGGCCGCCGCGAGCGAGGCGACCGGTCGCGAGATGGGCACTGGAGACGTAGCTGTCGAGACCGATCGCCAGTCGCTGACGCGGGAGTACGGCGTCGTTCGCTACACCTTCGAGTGGCAGGGCTTTGCCGCCCTCGAGGACGACGAGATTCACGCCGGCGACGCCATCGAGGGACTGTACATCGACGACGGAACCCGCCTGCTGATCAGCTGGCCGGAGGGGTACGAGCGAACGGCCGTCAGCCCCGAACCGGACGACACCCGCGACCGAGCGGTGATCTGGCACGGCGGGGAGACCGACTTCGTCTCGGGCGAGCCACGTGTCGTCGTTGCCCCGGAAGGAACGTCGCTGAGCTGGCTCCTCATCGCCGGCGGCCTCGGCGGACTCCTCGTCCTCGGCGGAGGTGGAGTCTGGTGGCTTCGCGGGCGGAGCCCCGCGGACGGCGCCGACTCGAGTGAGGGCGGGCCAGCCCCCAGTTCGACGACGGCAAGCGCCACGGAGACCGCCGCGGCCACGGCGACAGCCGACGACGGAGCGAACGCATCGAGGGCCACGCCGGCCGACCCCGACGTCGACCCGGACCTGCTCAGCAACGACGAGCAGGTGATCCGGATTCTCGAGGCCAACGGCGGCCGCGTCAAACAACAGACCGTCAAGGAGGAACTCGACTGGACCGACGCCAAGACGAGTAAGGTCGTCGGCTCGCTCCGCGAGGAGGGGATGGTCGAGTCGTTCCGGATCGGGCGCGAAAACGTGCTGACGTTCGCCGACGAGGACCCGCTCGATCTCGAGAACCGGCAGCCCTGACCCTTGGTTGTCACGTATCCGCAGAATCAGCAGACTGCGCCAGGGTGAAAACCGACGAAAACGGCCGAAAACGTCGTTGAATCCGAGTGAGCGCCAGCCGGGTATATCAGGAGCCGGGAATAAGCAGCAATCGTGATGAAGCGAACGACAACGATCCTCGTGGCGCTCGCCGTGGTCCTCGCGATGACCGCGGTTCCCCTCGCCGGAGCCGTCACGTACGCGAACAGCGACGAATCGAACACGAACGACCAGGCCGCCAACGAGTCGGCGGCGCCGGGCGAGAAATTGGGCGGCGTCGTCGGCGTCCAGGCAGCCGAAATCGACGGTGAGGTCGACGAACGGACCTACGGCGTCCAGATCGCCCAGGCCCAGACCGAAGACGCCCAGGCAGACGTCGTCAACGATACCCTGACCGACGTCGAGGACCGCCTCGAGGCCCAGGAAGCCGAACTCGAGGCACTCGAGGAGGCCCGTGACGACGGTGAGATCAGCAACGGCACCTACCAGGCGAAGGTTGCTGGCGTCGCCGCCGAGAAGGCCACGACTGAACGACTCGTCGGCCACGCGAACGCGACGGCAAGTGAGCTGCCAGCAGACGTCCTCGAGGAGCGCGGGATCGACCACGAGTCGATCGCCGAACTGCAGGAGCGAGCGAACCAACTCGGCGGCGAGGAGGTCGCCGAGATCGCCCAGTCGATCGCGGGTGACCGGGTCGGACAGGGCGTCGCCGCGGACCGCGCGCCGGGCACACCGGCCGACGTCCCTGGCGGTGACGGAGACGATGCGACGAACCAGTCCGAGGACGCCGGGAACCTCTCCGACCGCGACGGCGCAATCGACCGCGCCGACACCGAGATCGATCGTGCGGCCGACGAGATCGATCGCGCGAACGACAGCGTGGACGACGACGAGGACGCACAGCAGTCCCTCGAGGACGCCCAGGCGGCCTACGAGAACGCGACTGCTGCACTCGAGGACGCCACGGCCCTCGCCGATGACGATGCCGAGGCGGCCCTCGAGTACGCCGAGGCGGCCCTCGAACACGCCGGGGCGGCCCTCGAACACGCCGAAGACGCCACCGAGCGAGCCGAGGGCGGGAACGGCGAGGCCGGCCAGGGCAGCGGTAACGCTGGCGAGGAATGATCGGGAACACGCACGCACTCGCCGTCACGCTGCTCGTCTGTGCGCTCGCGCTCGCGGTGATCGCCCCAGCCGGTGCGGTGGCCGCGACCGACGACTACCCCGAGGAATCGACCCTCGCAGTCGACCTCGAGGAAGACGGGTCGGCCGCGATCACGCTAACGACCGTCTACGACCTCGGGGCCGACGACGAGCGCGAGGCCTTCAGGTCACTCGAGGATGACGAGGAGACCCAGGCCGAACTGCTCGAGCGATTCGCCGATCGGATGGCCGACGTGGCAAACGAGAGCGGGCACGGCGCGGATACCGTCTCGGCCGAAGGGGTCGTCGTCGACTCGGCTGACGACCGCGGGATCGTCGCCGTCACCGTCTCGTGGAACGGACTCGCGACCGTCGACGACGACCAACTGGTGCTGACGGAGCCGTTCGCGAGCGGGTTCGACAGTGACCAGCGGCTCGTAATCGACGGGCCGACAGAGACCTCGGTCGCCTCGAGCACCCCCGATCCGGCGTCGATCGACGAGTCGACCGTCACCTTCGAGTCCAACACCAGCCTCGAGGGCTTCGAACTCGTCTACGACCGCGAGGGAGACACCGACGGGGCCGAGGACGCCAGTGACGACGATGACACGGCGGCGGACGACACTAGCGATGGCGATGGCACGACGGCGGACACCAGCGATGACGCAGCCGACGCCGACGGCGCACCCGGCTTCGGGCTGGCGCTCGGACTCGTCGCCATCGCGAGTCTCGTCGGCGCGGCCGTTCGTCGTCGACGGATGCGCGGCTGAGCGACACTCAGCGCGAACGCGGGCATCGACCGCCCGTGTGTGATGTTCTCACCAACACGGTGAGACCGGCACGAATCATTTTCTCGAGCGTTCACCTGTCCTTGCTCGGTTAGAGGCTGGCGCTTGCCCGTCCTGGCCCGTCCAGACTGGTGTCGGTCGTCCTCGAGTCCGTCACCGTTCGTGGCCAGCGTCGCCACGAGGGGAAGGCATTACTGGCATGAGCCCCTTTCTCCTGCAATGACGACTCTGCGGCTCGCACTGTTGAACGCCGCCTACGACGGCGAGCAGACGCGACGGAACTTCCGACGCGAACTCGACGCCTCCCTGGCCGAGTTCCACCTGCCCGAGGGCGAAATACCCGAGACGTTCGAGTACGACGGCGTCGTCGTCACCGGTTCGAGAGCGTCGGTCTACTGGGACGAACCGTGGATCGGCCCCACCAAGGCGTGGGTCGCCGAGGCCATCGACCGCGGGATTCCACACCTTGGGGTCTGCTGGGGCCACCAGCTGCTGGCGGACGTTCTCGGCGGCACCGTCGACGACATGGGCGACTACGAGGTCGGCTACAGCGAGATCGAACAACTCGAGGACACGTGGCTGTTCGATGGCATCGACGAGCGCTTTACCGCCTACACCAGCCACTCCGATGCCGTCGTGGAGTTACCACCCGGAGCCAGGGCGCTGGCGGCAAACCAGTACTCGAATCACGGCTACGCCTGTGGCCGGGTGTTCGGCGTCCAGTTCCACCCCGAGTTCGACCAGCGGACGATGACGAAGCTGCTCAACAACAAGGACCTCGAGCCGGCCTACCGCGAGCACCTGCTCGAGCAAGTCACGGCGGAAAACCACGCGAAAGCGCGCCCCGCCAGTCTGGTCTTCGAGAACTTCACCGACTACGTCCGTGAGTTGCAAGCGAGCGTCGACGACGATCCTGATGCGGTGCGAACCGACCCCACCGACGTGTCGGCCTGACCGGCGTCCGCTCTCTACGTGGCCTTCTCTGGGGAAACGTGAGAACCAGCAGAACAGCTATATGGAGACGGTCGTAGCATCGGACCATGAGCGTCGAGACAGCCACCGATAGAGACCGGTTCGAGGCCGCACTCGAGGACCTCGGGGTTCCTGTAACGGCGGCCGACCCGGCCACGTTCGACAGGACGCTTCAATCCATCGTCGACGGGCCGGTCGTGGGGACGCCGCTCCCGTTCGATGGCGTGTGTCTCCCCGATTGGGTAGCCCACGAGCCGACACCGGCAACCCTCGAAACGGCGGTGACGGGGGTCACGGCTGCCTCGTTCGCCGTCGCCGACTACGGTAGCGTCGTCCTGCCGTCGACGCCCGAGGGCGCCGAGCAGGTGAGCCTCTTCTGTGATCTCCACGTCCCCGTACTCCGGGCGTCCGATATCGTCCCCGACATGCCGCGCGCGATCGAGCGCCTCGGGCCAACGCTTCGAGATGGTGCCAGCGCGATCATCGCAACCGGCCCGAGCGCAACCGCGGACATGGGCGCCCTCGTCACAGGCGCACACGGGCCGAAGGACGTCCACGTCGTCGTCCTCGAGACGACGGCCTGCTCGAACGCGACGGAGAGGGGCGTGGACAATGAGTAAAACCGAGCGGGAGACGAAAGCCGATCACATTCGCCACCTCCTCGAGACGGAGGGGCCTGCCGTCGAGGCGAACACCCTGGGGTTCAATCAAGGGCGATACGACTCCGTCGCGGGCCTCGAGGACTACGAGCAATTGAAAGACGAGGCACGGACGATCAAGGAAGGGGCGATCGAGCGCCTCCCGGAACTGATCGAAGCGGTGACCGAGACCGTCGAGGAAAACGGCGGGACGGTCTATCTGGCCGAAGACGCCGCCGACGCCAACCGCTACATCCGAGACGTTGCGAGCGAGACCGACGCCGAACGACTCGTCAAATCGAAGTCGATGACCAGCGAGGAACTCGAGGTCAACGCGGCGCTCGAGCGCGACGGTGTCGACGTCGTCGAGACCGACCTCGGCGAGTGGGTCCTGCAGGTTGCCGAGGAAGCCCCCTCCCACATCGTCGCGCCAGCGATTCACAAATCCCGCGAGGAGATTGCGCGCCTGTTCAACACCCAGTTCGACCCGGCCGAACCGCTCGAGACGCCCGAGGAACTGACGATGTTCGCCCGCGAACGGCTGGGCGAGCAGATCGCCGATGCGGATATCGGCATGACGGGGGCGAACTTCATCACGGCAGATTCGGGGTCGCTCATGCTCGTGACGAGTGAAGGGAACGCCCGAAAGACGGCCGTCGTGCCGGATACCCACATCGCCGTCGCCGGCGTCGAGAAAATCGTTCCCACCGTCGAGGACCTGGCCCCGTTTATCGAACTGATCGGACGATCCGGGACGGGACAGGACATCACCGCCTACGTCTCGCTTTTGACGCCGCCAGTCGATTCACCGATCGTCGACCCCGACGACCCCGAGTCGGCGTTTGCCGACCGCGACGACGACCGCGAGTTTCACCTGGTGTTGATCGACAACGGCCGCATGGCCATGCGCGAGGACGACCAGCTCCGGGAGACGCTGTACTGCATCCGCTGTTCGGCCTGTGCGAACACCTGCGCGAACTTCCAGTCCGTCGGTGGCCACGCCTTCGGTGGCGAAACCTACACCGGTGGCATCGCCACGGGCTGGGAGGCCGGTGTCCACGGCTACGACTCCGCCGCCGAATTCAACGACCTCTGTACCGGCTGCTCGAGGTGTGTCGAAGCCTGCCCCGTGAAAATCGACATCCCCTGGATCAACACCGTCGTTCGCGACCGGCTCAACCATCGTGGCGAGGCGAGTCGGTTCGATTTCCTCTCCGACGAACTGGTTCCCGACGAAGCGGCGACCGGGACAATCGACCTGCAAAAGCGGCTGTTCGGGAACTACGAGACGCTCGCGAAACTCGGCTCGGCGACCGCGCCGCTTTCGAACTGGGTTGGTGGTCTCGAGCCCGTTCGCTCACTCGCCGAACGGTTCGTCGGCATCGACAGCAGACGGCCGTTACCCGCGTTCCAGCGCGAGACGCTCGTGGACTGGTTCGACGACCGTGGACCCCAGGTTTCGGCTGCTGACGCCAACCACCAGGTGATCCTCTACCCCGACACCTACACCAATTACGTCGACGTCGACCGGGGGAAGGCGGCCGTTCGCGTCCTCGAGGCGCTGTCGGTACACGTCCAAATCCCATCGGTTCCCGGCACCGGCCGCGCCCCGCTCTCCCAGGGGATGATCGACACGGCCGACGCGAAAGCCAGCCGCGTCTACGCTGCGCTGGCCGAACACATCGACGCCGGTCGCGACGTCGTCGTCATCGAACCGAGTGACCTCGCGATGTTCCGCGGCGAGTACGAGAAACTGCTCCCAGAGCGCTCGTTCGAACGATTGCGGGACAGGAGTTACGAGGTCCTCGAGTACGTTTATGGCTGCCTCGAGAACGGTGCCGACCCGGCGGCCCTGCGGACGGATGGGCCACCCATCGCCTACCACGCCCACTGCCAACAGCGAACCCTGGGACTCGACCGATACACGCGTGCGGTCTTCGACGACCTCGGGTACGACGTCCTGGAGAGCGACGTCGAGTGCTGTGGCATGGCCGGCAGCTTCGGCTACAAATCCCAGTACTACGAACTGAGCATGGACGTCGGTGACCGGCTCGCCGAGCAGTTCAGCACGCCCGAGGCACGCGAACGGGTGGTGGTTGCCAGTGGCACCTCCTGTGGCGACCAGCTCGAGGACCTGCTCACCCGTGGGTCGTCGCACCCGGTGGCGGTCCTCGACCCGAACTCGCGACTCCCCCGTTGAACGCGGACAGTTCGAACAATCGGTCCGCCCGCGAAAGACTGGCGAATCGAGGGTCGGTCGCGACTCACTCGAGGCCGGCGGTCTCCCGTTCGTCGATGGCCTCGACGATGAGTTCCGCGATGTCGACGATCTCGATCTCGTCCTCGTAGCCACCGGTCTTCCGGCCGTCCTCGTACATCGTCATGCACATCGGACAGGCGACGACGAACTTCTCGACCGCGCCGCCGGCGTCGGTGTCCTCGAGTGCCTCCCGGAGCCGTTCCTCGCTCGGTTTTGGCTCCTCGTCGTAGTCCATCCAGAGGCCACCGCCGCCGCCACCACAGCAGAACGAATCGGCGCGGTTGCGCGGCATCTCGTGGAGCTCACAGCCAGTCGCCCGAACGAGCTCCCGCGGGGCCTCGTACTCGTCGTTGTACCGCCCGAGGTGACAGGGATCGTGGTAAGTCACGGTGTAATCGAGTTCCGTTCCCGACAGAGCCAGCGCGCCGGTCTCGACGAGTTCCTCGACGGCCTGGGTCCAGTGGAGGACCTCGACGTCGCCGTCTTCGTTCCAGAACCCGTCGTACTCGAAGGGCATCATCGGGTCGTCGGCGAACTCGGCGAAGTCGACCTCTGGGTACTCGTTTTTGAACGTGTTGTAGCTGTGGGGATCGGTACAGACGATCGTCTCGAACTCACAGGCCTCGAAGGACTCGACGTGGTGGCCCGCCAGCTCGAGGTAGAGGAACTCCTCGCCGATCCGGCGAACGTCGTTGCCGTCGTACTTCTCGTCCTCGAAGAGGATGCCGAAGCTGACGTCGGCGGCGTCGAGGATGGTTGCCAGCGACCGGGCGACCTGCTTGTTTCGCTCGTCGTAGCTCGGATAGTCGCCGACGTACCAGAGGTAGTCCACTGACTCCTCGCGGGCGTCGGCGACCTCGACGTCGACGGCCTCGGTCCAGTCGGCGCGCTCGCGGGCAGGGTCCCCGAACGTGTTGCCGTGTTGCATCACGTTCTGGAAGACGTCCTGCATGTTCGAGTCGACGTCACCCTGGTCGACCAGTTGGCGGTTCAGGCGGGTAAAGGACTGGAGGTGTTCGATCTCGACCGGACAGGCATCCATGCAGGCCATACAGGCCATACAGGACTCCATCGTGTGGGAATCGATCACCGACGTGCCGCCGTCGGCGATGATCGGTTTGTCCTCGCTACCGGCATCGAGGCCCTCCCGGTAGGTCTTCAGGTCGAGAATGACGTCGCGGGGATCGAGCGGTCGCCCCGACGCCTTGGCCGGACAGACCGACGAACAGCGACCGCACTTGGTACAGGCGTCCTGGTCGAGCAGTTCCTTCCAGGTGAAGTCGTCGATGGATTCGGCGTTGGTCGCGTCGAGGTCGGCAGGGACGCCGGGCAGGCGCTGACCCGCCTTCTCGTCTCGCGTGACGACGTTCGCGAACGACGAGAGCATGTGGAACGGCTTGGCGTAGGGGATCCAGGCGATGAAGACGAACGCGAAGATCGAGTGCGACCACCACGCCCACCAGTGGAACGAATCGGCCAGGGATTCAGACATCCCCATCGGCTCGAGCGCCGCCAGCATCATCGCGAGACCCCAGCCGACGAAACTCACGACCTCCCACTCGGGCATCCCGGTCGCGTAAATCCGCAGTCCCTCGAGGGCGAAGCCGCCGACCCCGAGGACGAAGAGCAACCAGATGAAGATGTCGTCCTCGATGGAGGTGTGACGTCCCCACAGGCGCTGGTTTCGAACCCAGTAGCGCCGATACATCGCCATCCCGACCCCGACGACGAACAGCAGCCCCATCGCGTCGACCATGAACTGGTAGGCGAGGTAGAAGTCGCCGTACCAGAAGGAGGTGTCCATCACGATACCGTAGGCGTACTCGTCGAAGGCGAGGATGGAGGTCGCGATGAGCAGCGTCAGAAAGCCCCAGAAGATGAAGGCGTGCATCAGGCCGCCGTAGAGATCTCGATTGAACTGTTTCTCGTTCGTCAGTGCGATCTTCGCAGCGCTCGTGACTCGACTCGAGAGGTTCTCGAGGCGGTCGAAGGGATCAGCGTCGCCCTCGGCGTACCTGGCGACGCGGGCGTACACCCCGTACAGGAACACGAGGATGGCCACGGCGGCGAGAAAATAGAAGAGCACCTTCTCCACCGAGGAGATCCCGTAGTAGGTCTCCCTCGTGACCTCCTGTGCTGCAACAACGATCATGTACTATTCCCCGGAGCAGGTGAACTTAAATCTTCGCACAGAGCCGACTTAACCCCGGTGCCGTCATCCGGGAATAACCATTTTGTTGTGAGTTTATTCCCGTCGTGGCTGGCAATCGCGCTCGGCTACGGTTGGCAACAGCTTTAAATAGCCACCCGTCGGGAGAGTGAAATCATGAACGAGAAAACCGAGGAACTCCGCGATATATTCACTAACGTCACCGACGGCGAGGACACGGTCACCGAGTCCCAGGAGGACACCCGTGGCTCCCTGGAGAAGGACGAACGCTCCATCGAGGACCGCCTCGAGGGCGTCATCGCCCAGATGAAAGAGCGCTACGGCTTCGAAACGCCGCTCTCGGAGGCGGGACTCAAACAGGTCGCCAGAGGGTACTACGACCACACGTCAGACGCGGAACTGGCCGCGAAACTGGACGTCGAGGAATCGACAGTGTTCGAGGCCCGCTGTGCGCTCCACCTGGTGGACGCCGACGACGCCGACGAGGTCGATCTCGTGGCGATCCGTGACCGGGAAGAACCCGACGAGACCCTCGCTGCCGAGTACGACGTCGATACGGAGACGATCAGCCGCTACCGGAAGGTCGCGGCAGCCAAAGGCGAATCCCGTGCCGCGAACGACCGCTACCGTGAGGAGTTCGACAGCCTGCTCGCGGATTCGGACCTCGCCTCCCGAATGGCAACTGACGTCCGCGAGGACGGCCTCGAGGACGCCACCGAGGGGATGGAGACGGACGTCTCGTTCTGACCGGGGCCACAGCAGGGGTCGGACGGTCCTCGGGCCCGCCCGGCCAACCAGTAGTACATATACCATCGCGGGGCCAGCGCCCACATGTCACGCGTCGCGTTCAGCGACCTCCGGACTGCCGCCTACTGCCCCCGAAAGCTGTACTACCGCCGGGACGACGACCGCGAGCCGCCACCCCGAGTTGCCACCATCCGTGCCCTCGCCACCCGGTATCCGGCGTTGCTCGAGGCGGACGATTCGACCCTCGACAGCGAACCCATCGCCCTCGAGCCATCCGTATACCGGGCCCGGCTGGCCAGCACGCGTGAACGGCTCCGCGCGACGAGCAACGGGCTCGAGTCCCTCGAGGAGGCGACGGAAACTGACGGATCAGCCAGAGACGTCACCCAGACCACCCACGATCGGTGGGCTGCCATCTGTGCCCCCATCGAGACGGACGCCTTCGTCGCGGGCCGGGACTGCCACGGTATCGTCCACAAGATTCTCGCCGACCCGCTCGAGCCCGTGCTCGTCTCGACCGGGCGGCCACCCGATAACGGCGTCTGGGAGTCACAGACCGTCCACGCTGTCGCCGCCGCGAAGGCACTGGCCTGGACACGCGGCGAACGCGTCGGGGGCGCGTGGGTGGAGTACCCGGCCTACGGCCGAATTCGATACGTCCCGATGACCACTCGGCGGAAGGCTGCCTACCGGCGCACGCTCCGAGAAGTCCGGGAACTCGACGGGCCGCCGCCACGGCTCCAAAACAGCGAGAAGTGCGAGCACTGTGAGTACGCCGACACCTGTGGCGTGCGCACGCGGAGCCTCCGCTCGCTGCTGGGGTTCGGGTGACCGTCTCGACCATCACTGGGACTCGAGCCAGGCCTCGATCGCGTTGGCCCCCGCCCCACGCCGGTGGATCGTCCCGGCCTCGACGTCGACAACCGTGCTCTCGGTACCCCGGGTTCCGCCGGCCTCGAGGACGACAGCCGCCGATTCGCGCACGCGATCGTCGAGTGCGTCCGGATGGCGGACGCTCCCGCCACCACTGATGTTCGCGCTCGTGGCCGTGATCGGCGTGGTGGCGCGCTCACAGAGGCGCAAGGCGAGTGGGTGATCGGGGACGCGAATCCCGACCCGGTCCCCACCAGCGGTGAGGACGTCCGGAACCGACGACCGCCGCCGACAGAGGACGGTCACCGGGCCCGGCAGGAACCGCGCCATGAACTGGCGCTCCCGGTCGCTCGTCGCGACGTACTCGAAGGCCGCCGGAACCGAGGGGACGGCCATCGAAATCGGGTTCGACCGATCACGACCCTTGATGTCGTAAACCCGCTCGACAGCCGTCGCGTTCAGAGCGTCCGCGCCCAGTCCGTACACCGTCTCGGTCGGATAAACGACGGCCTCGCCGGCCTGGATCGCCGTCGCCGCCCGCACCAGCTCGGTCATCGCGTCGACTGTCGGCTCGAGAGGGCCAAAAACGTACCGCGTTCGACCGGCCCCACGGAGCCGAGAGGATCACTCTCGCGGCACCGTCACCGACTCGAGGTCCGCGGTCGCCGGTCCCTCGATGAGCCGGCCATCGGGGGCGAACCGGGAGCCATGGCAGGGGCAATCCCAGGTGCACTCGGCGTCGTTCCATTCGAGGATGCCTCGATCGTGGGGACAGACCGCCGACACCGTGTGGAGGGTGCCCGCGGCGTCGCGAGCGGCTGCGACGGGTCGCCGCCCGGTGCGGATGACCCGGCCGGTACCCGGGTCGATGGCCCGAGCGTCCGGGGTGACCAGGGTCCGTGCCCAGTCGGTGACGAGCTGACTGGCCGCGTCGGCGTTCTCGGTGAGTCCCCGCGAGAGCGAGGCCTTCGGGGTGAGCCGGAGCGGGTCGAACAGATCGAGCGCCGGGGGTGTGGACCCGGTGATCGAGTCGGCGAGCAAGCGACCGGCGGCGACGCCGGTGGTCAGTCCCCAGCCACCGAAGCCGGTGGCGATCGAGACCCCGTCGACGGGGCCCGGTCGCCCGATCAACGGAAGACCGTCGATCGAGACGTAGTCCTGCCCCGACCACCGGTGGACCACCCGCTCGACGGGAAAGCGCCCGCGAGCCCACTCGAGCAGGCGCTCGTAACGGTTGGTGGTCGAACCACCCTGGCCGGTCTTGTGGTGTTCGCCGCCGACGAGCAGCCGTTCGCCCCCGCCATGGCGGTGCGTCCGCACCGACCGCACTGGGTCGGAGATCCGGTGATAGAGCCCACTCGGGCCGTCGGTGCCGATCCGCAGCGCGAGCCCGTATGACCGCTGGGGGTAGAGGCGGGCGTCGAGACCCACACGCTCGAGCAGTGGATAGCCCGTCGCGAGGACGACGTGGTCGGCGGTGACGCGCCCGTCGGATGTATGGACTCGTGGTCGGGTGCCTGGATCGACCGCGAGGACGCGCGTTCCCTCGTGGATCCGCGCACCGGGGGCCCCGTACAGCGATTCGGCGAGGGAGAGCAGGTAGGCCCGTGGGTGGAACGCCGCCTGCCCCGCGACCTTCACCGCCGCGGTCGCTCGTTCGAACGGCGGGACGGACGTGACGAGTGTGGCCTCGAGGCCGGCCGCGGCCCCAGCCCGGGCCTCCCGTCTGAGGCGGTCGGGTTCGTCCCCGTACACGTACGCCGGTTGCCGCTCGAACCCACAGTCGGCGTCGAGGGAGTCGATCCGGGCGGCCACCGTCTCGATGGCAGCCTCGTTCACGCTGGCGTAGGTGCGGGCTGCCCGCTGACCGAACTCCCGCGTGAGCCGCGCATAGCACAGGCCGTGCTGGCTGGTGAGGGTGGCCGTCGACGCCCCGGTGGTGCCCGCCCCGACCTGGTCGCGCTCGATGACGACGACCGAGCGATCGCGCTCGAGGCAGTCGACGGCCGTCGAGAGGCCGGTGATACCCGCCCCAACGATACAGACGTCGGCAGTGACATCGCCCTCGAGGGCGGGGTAGGCAGCGTCGGGGGTGGTGGCGAGCCACGGGGAGGTGGGGCTGCCGGGCAGGTCACTCGACGGGCGGACGAACCCCTCGTGGCGGGTCATGTCCGTGTGGTAGGGAAGGGGGCGTCAAATAACGGACGGGCGCATGAGTTGATAACTGGGTCGAGCGCTGACGAAGGTAGGCCCTTCGATTCGGGGGTACCCGAGCGTTCCGGGCCAGGCCCACTCGAGATGCGCGGTAGCGCGCTACTCGAGCGCGCCAGGAAGGTCGTTTATCGACTCGAGAACGGTCGCTGCCCCGGCCTCGGCGAACAGCTCTCGGCCCGCCTCTCCCGAGAGCCCACCCGTGAGGACGCCGACGCCACGGTAGGTCCGCTCGGAATCGACTGCATCGGCGTTGACCGCCGTTTCGATGTCGTCGAGGGTGTCACCCACGAAGACGACCGAGTGGGCACCGAACCGCTCCCCGAGGGTGACCAGCGCATGGGGATGGGGTTTGCCTTCCGCCCAGTCGTCCATGGTGAACCGGTGGGTGGCCGGAATATCGAGACCCGCGCGCTCGAGGGCGATCGAGGCCTCGGCGGCGGGGCGACCGGTGACGACGCCCACGTCGAAGGTCTCGAGGAGGTGATCGCGAACGTCGGGCTCGAGGAGGAGGGGTTCGTCGTGGATGAACCCCGGTGGCTCGGGGACAGTGCCGTCGGTGTCTTCATCGGCAGCCGTCTCGCGGGCGATGTCGGGCTCACCCCCCTCGAGGGACCGGTAGAGCTCGGCCCCAAGGTAGAGTTGCTGGAATACGTCCCGGAGACGGTCGGTGTCCCATCGGGTGAGCACGCGCTGGGCCTCGCGCGCGCCGAGTGTCTCGTGCACGACCGACTCGGCGGCCTCGAGGCCGCCACCGGCTTCGGCGATGGCGTCGGTGTAGGCCCCGATCGAGCGCCGGTACCCCTCGCCGGACGCCAGGATGTAGAGGGCGGCGGCGTGGGTGAGTTCCCAATCGTTGTTGAAGCCGCCGGCGTTCTTGAACGCCTGGACGTCGTCGCGGTCGATCGTTCGGCCGTACACCTGGGCGATGGAGTCGACGATGGCGCGGCGATAGGAGTCCGCGACGTCGACGATCACGCCGTCGACGTCGAGCACCACGGCGTCTGCCTGCATGGCCGAACGGTCGAGGTCCAGGGGTATGGACGTATCGGAGTGTCGTCCGCTAGACGGCACCAAGCAACCAGAACGCACCCGCCGCCAGGCCAAGTGCATAAAAGAGGTGTGCGTAGGCCCACGAGAGCAGGTTCACGAGGTAGATCAGGAACACGACCGGCAGACCGGCGAGGACGAGCGGCGCAGCTCGGAGGTCACGACGAGTTCGTGACCAGAGGGTGTTCGCATCTCCCGTACTCGGGAACGCCTGCATCCCGACGCTGAGACCGAGCCATCCCAGCACCGCGATCCCCGCCTGGGTGACCGGTTCGGCCGCGGCGAACGCCTCGAGGGTCGCCACCTCGGCCTCGAGCGGAGCGATCGACTCGAAGAGGAGCAAACCGCCCGCGAAGAGTGCCAGCGCGAACAGGGTGTTGACGACGAAGGGGGCGACACTGATGAAGAAGGCGGTGCGGTAGGTCGCGGGATCCTCGTGGCGGACGTATCCCGGTGGGTCGCCCAGCCGGAAGTACGACACGTCCGTCACCTCGACGCCGGTGAGGTCACAGGCGAGTTTGTGGGCGAACTCGTGGACCACGATGCCGGGGGCCATGATGACGTGGGAGAGTATCCGAAAGACTGGCATGTGCCATCCACTCGAGTCGACGGACGTAATCCTGTCCCTGCGTGTCACGCCATCGACAGTCTTCGGGGACCAACCCGGTGACCGGACTGCGTCCTCGGGCGGATACGACCCGGTCGGACGAAGAGCAACACACATAAATCACCTCGCCCAACATCCACGCATATGGATTACGCCACGATGGGGCTCGTCATCGGGGTCGTTCTGACGGTCGGGGCGACTATTCTGCACTTCACGAAGGGAACGCCCTGGCGACCCACCGAGGACATCACGCAGGATGTCATCGAGCACCGTGCCGAGAGCGTACCCGAAACCGACTTCCCCGAACCAATGAACCGGGCGATCGGTGGCGGCGGGGCCGTCGCTGCCGTCGGTGGCGGGGAAGCCGGCGCGGAGCTCGAGGGCGGCGAGGCCGAGGAGGCTGAACCAGGCCCGGGTGACATTCCCGAGGACGAGATCGAGTACTACGACGTCGAATTCGTCAAGGAAGGCGAGACGATCGAGGTGGCGAACAACGAGCCACTGCTCGATCAGGGCGAAGAGCAGGGCTGGGACCTGCCGTATGCCTGCCGCGAGGGAAGCTGTGTCTCCTGTGCGGGGCAGATCTCCGGTGACGCGAACGAACTGGTCGAACACGACGACCAGCAGATGCTCGACGAGAACGAGATGGGTGACGGCTACGTGCTGACCTGCGTCGCTTACCCACGCGGGGAGTTCTCGATCGAGACGAACGAAGCGCCGTAAACTGCGGCCCCATCGCTTCTTGTGGGTGTTGTACCGTCACCAGCGAGGACGCCCGAGCGACGGTAGCGACCGTCGCCCCCCACCCCAGTCGATCACGAGCAGTACTTTACACTGATACGGATCATTGTAGCGTTTTACCGGCGATCGCCACCCCGGCCCCCGCAATCGCCGGTAAAGAACTACAATGGACCGTATGAGCGGATGTCGCTTCAATAATCGACGTTTATTGCTCCAGTATCTGTAGCGTCGGCCGTCTTCGAACTCACTCGAGAACGGGCTCAAAACCAACGGGCTAGTCGGTCTGTTCGACCTGTTCGGCCTCGATAACCGCCTCGAACGCCTCGAGGATGACCCGCTTCGTGACCGCCCCACGGGAGGTCCAGTGGTGGGCGAAATCGAGCATGTCGTCGTAGATGTCGGGCTTACAGCCCGCGGCCTTGGGATGGCCGCCACCGTTGACGCGGCCGGCGACCTCGTGGCACTTGTCGAACGCGTCGGTCCCGCGGATCGACGCCGAGCCGGCCGGCTTGACGACGACGGAGGCGTCCGCGCCCTGTTCGCGCATCGCTTCGGCGACCTCGTTCTGTGAACACCGTCCGTAGGTGATGCCGACGGTGTAGGGACCGACCTCGCGGAGCTCCCCACGGGCGACCGCCCGGTCGATCAGGGCCTGTTTCTCGACGCGACGCTCCTCGAGGAAGTCCGCGACCCACGCGGGGAGGTCCGCGCCGTACTCCCGGACGACCTCGACGTACTCGGCGGCGCCGGTCCAGTAGGCGTAGTCGGCGAGGTCGTCAGAGCGGGGGTCCTCCCGCAGCCAGAGATCGTGATCCCTGGTCACGGCCGCCAGCGTCTCGAACCGCTCGGGGAAGTCGTCGCCGAGCGAGCGAAGGGCGACGTCGGCCGTGCACTCGGTGTCGGAGTCACCGACGACGAGGTCGACGCCCGCGGCCTCGACGGCTTCAGCTACGTCTTCGCCCCACTGGTGGTGGTCGTACCACGAAACCCGACCCGCGACCTCGAGGAGGGCCTCGAGTTCGGCTTCGACGTACTCGTAGCGGTCGGGACAGAGGTCACAGACGAAGACGTCGATGTCGGGGTCCCCGTAGGTTGCCACCCGCTGGAGGGCCTCCTCGACGTTGTGCGGGCTCGCGGGCAGGAGGGCGACGCGGTGGGGCGTCGGCTCGGGTGCCTCGAGGGGATCAATGTCGTCCCCGAGGGGGGCGCTCCCGCCCGCTCCGTCGAGTTCGTCCGCATCCACGTCCATCGCCACATCGTCACCCTCGTCCTCGTCAGTTGGTGGCTCGGGCAGCACCTGCACGTCGTCGTACGTCTCGCGAATCAGCGCCACGCAGGCCAGCCCGTCGGCGTCGGCGTCCGCGACGACCGCCGCCTCGGCCCCCTCGAGGGCGGCCTCGGCCTGTTTGTCCTCGAGGTCATCCTCGACGTCGTCGGGGAGAAAAAAGCCAGTTCCGGGGAGAATCGACTTCCGGGCGAGCGGGAGATCACCGCTCGCGATGAGTGCGTCGTCCATACCCTTCGCTTGGGCCGTGTCGGCAAGAAACCGCCGGTCCCCACTCGCGTGCCGACACGGCTGGTCCTCTTCGAGATGGTGCCGTCGAACGCCTAGGCCGGCGCCTGCTGCTCCGTGCCATCGCTCGAGTCGGGTTCGGCATCCGCCGGCAGTTGACGCACCGTCAGCACGGGAACGGGCGAGGTGCGGACGACGCGTTCGGCGACACTCCCCAGCAGGAGCCGGTTCTCGCCGTGGCGACCGCGGGTCCCGGTCACGATCAGGTCCGCATCGACCGCTCGCCCGTACGCACAGATTTCCGCGGCGGGACGGCCCTCGCGGATCGCCGCCTCGATGCCCGGCCCGGCGCGCTCGTGCACGCTCGAGAGTGCACCCTCGGCGTGGGTCTCGAGCGCCGTTCGGAGTTCGTCACGGAGTTGTGCTGGCGAGGAGTCGACCTCGCCGGCGTCGACGACCGAGAGGGCGTGCACGTCGGCGTCGAAACGGGCGGCGAGGTCGAGAGAGACGTCGACAGCCCGCTTGACGCTCTCGGAACCGTCGGTTGCGACGACGATAGTGTCGAACATACTGACCCGTTCGCATCGTGTTGGCAAAAAGCGGTCGGTCCCTCCCCAGCGACGAGTGGTCTCGGCGGCGGCAGACTCCATCCACTCGAGCGAATCGCCATCGATCCAGAGGCGAGCGTTTATGTCTCAGCCATGCACACGTGTGCCCATGGACGTCAGCGAACCCGTTCGTGTCGACACCGTCCTCGCACCGGTCGACGGGAGCGACGAGGCCAGCAGTGCCGTCGAGTACGCCGTGGCCGTCGCCGACCGCTACGACGCGACCGTCCACGTGCTGTTCGTCCTCGGGCGGGAGGTCGTCCACGGGATGGACTCGGGCGTCGTCGACGAGGGCGACGTGGCGGACACGACTCAGGAGTTCCTCGATGAGGTGGTCGCTATCGCCGACGCCTACGACGTCACCTTCTCGACTTCCGTTGCCCACGGCTACTCGGCATCGGTCAAGACGCGCCATCCGGGAAGCGTCGTGCTCGACGCCGCCGAATCGATCGAGGCCGACTTCATCGTCATCCCCCGGGAGTCGGTGAGCGACGCCCCAGCCGAGGTGCTGGAGAAGGCCGCAGAGTACGTCCTTTCCTACGCGAGCCAGCCCGTCCTCTCCGTTTAGGACGCGACCGGACGCGCAAGTGGATACTCGTCTCGTTAGCGCTGTGAATCCCGGAGAATGAGTGGACCGATCGCGAGCGTCCGCTTCGCGAGCGTCGTGATTCGGACGACGTAAGCCATCAGCAGGAAAAACGGGATCAGCGAAAACGTGAACGCGCCCGCGTGGAGCCACAGCAGGTTCTCCACCCCGAGTGTCGTCCCTGGGAGGGTATCCGGCGTCACGAACGTGAGCATCATGCCGCTGACCAGCAAGGCCGGGACACTCGTGTAGAGGATCAACCGGGAGAGATCGATCAGTTCCCACTGGAAATAGAGGGTCTTGACGTGCTCGCGGGCCGGGGCGAACATCACCAGCGACTCGTGGAGCCGCTCGAGGGCGTCTCGCTGGGCAGGCGTAAGCACGTCCTCGTGCTCGTCCTGGAGCCGCTCGACCTGGAAGATCTTCCAGCCGTAATTGAAGTTCATCGCGGCGGAGACGACGTCGAAGGTGCCAAATCGGGCGCCCTCGATTCGCCCGGTCACGGCGTCGGCGTTGCCCGTGATACTGTCGACGAACGCCGTCACCTCGTCCTCGAGGGCCCCTGAACTGGTCCCCTCAATCGCGTCCTCGAGGGCAATCGCTCGCGAGCGGACTGTCCCGACTAAGCGATCGAGAAACGCCGAGGGATCGGCGGGGGCCGGTTCACCCACGAGGACCGTCACGTCGTCCCGAAAGTCCATCGTGTCGCGCATTCGACGGCGCTGTTCGCCCAGCGGGCCGTTCTCCTGGGAGACGACCAGTTGGCCGATGGTCACCACGAGCGTCACCGCGGTGATGATGGCGGTCAACATCGCCGAGAACACCCCCTCGATGACCGCCCGCTCGACCAACAGTATCGAGAGCCGTGACTCGAGGACCGCCCCGAGCATGAAGACGCCGAAGAACCCCCCCGCGAGCACGGCCGTGACGACCAGCCGGTTGGCCCCCATCAGGAGCCAGAGTTTGAGTCGACTCTCGTCGGCTCGCTCGCGCATGGTGTCAGCCGTTTGCACGTCGGCGTGGTCTCGCTCACTCATCTTCCACACCGTCGACCGGCGGCCGTTCGAAGACGAGGAACTTCGTGCCCCCGCCCACGTAATCGATGGTGGCTGCCAGTCGCCAGCCCGCCTCGCCGTACGCCTCGAGCACCGACTGCGGGTCCGTGGCCTCCTGCATGGTCGCCTCTCGGGGGGGCTCGACCGTCTCGTACTCCCAGGTTCGGCGATCGTCGGTCGTGCTGGGTCGGGAGGAGGTCATGCACCGGCTGTCCACGGGGACGGCAAAAGTCCTTGGCGCTGTAAGCAGTCCCTGTTCGGGTCAACCCGGAGCCGAGGAGGTGTGAACGGCCCTCCACACGAGCAGTGTGGGCTCAAAAACGGCAGCCGTGGATCACTCGAGCTCGGCGAACGACCGCTCGCCAGCTCGCAGTGCCGTCAACGTCTCGGCCAGGTCGGCGATCGGAATGCGGGCCTGGGCCGTCGAATCGCGCTCGCGAACCGTGACCGCCTCGTCCTCGAGGCTCTCGTAGTCGACGGTGACACAGAACGGGGTGCCGACCTCGTCCTGGCGGCGGTAGCGACGACCGATGTTGCCCGAATCGTCGTAGGTGACGGCGAGACCGGCCGCCCGCAGGCCCGCAACGATGTCGCGTGCTTGCGCCTCGAGGGCGGCGTCGCCCTGGAGCGGGAAGACGCCCACGAACGTGGGGGCGACCTCGGGCTCGAGGGCAAGGTAGGTGCGCGCCTCGCCGTCGACCTCGTCCTCGCGGTAGGCGTGGTGGAGCACGGTGTAGAGCAGGCGGTCGACGCCGAAGGAAGGTTCGATGACGTGTGGCGTGACGTGCTCGCCGGCGATGGTCTCCTCGTCGACGCTGAAGCCCGTGTGCTCGACGGGAATCGCGTGGGTCTCACCCTCGAGGTCGATCTCGACGACCTCACCGTCGAAGGCGGATCGGTCCGTGGCCGCCAGGTCCTCGAGGGCCCCGACCACGGCCCCGGCGTCGCCGCCGAACTCGGGGCCGAGGTAGCTCATGTCGGGGTCGACGGTTGCCCGTTCGACGATCTGGGGCTCGTCGTACTGGCGGAACACGGTGAAGCGCTCGCCCGAGCCCTCGGCGTGCTTCGAGAGATCGTAGTCCCCGCGGTGGGCGAAGCCGGCGATCTCGATCCAGTGGCCATCGATTTCGCTCTCGGCGTCCCAGCAGTCACTCGCGTAGTGAGAGCGCTCGCCCGGCAGGTGCTGGCGGAAGCGAAAGCGATCCATGTCGACGCCGACTGTCTCGTACCACTCGCGCGCGACGCCGAGGTAGTAGGCGATCCATGGATCGGCGATGACGCCGTCCTCGAGGGCCGCCCCGATGGTGGTCTCGACGATCTCGCCGTCATCCTCTTGCTGTTCGGCGATCGGGTACAGCCGAACGGGAACGTCCGCGACGCTCGAGCAGTCGGGCCCCTCGCCCGCAGGGTCGACGAACTGCTCGAGTTCGGCCTGGGTGAACTCGCGGGTGCGGATGATCGATCGGCGTGGACTGATCTCGTTGCGGTAGGCCCGCCCGATCTGGGTGACGCCGAAGGGAAGGGTGTTCCGGGCGTACGCCTTCAGTCGGGGGAACTCGACGAAGATACCCTGAGCCGTCTCGGGGCGCATGTAGCCCGGCTGGGCGTCGCCGGGGCCGATGTTGGTCGCGAACATGAGGTTGAAGTCGTCGACGGCCTGGCCCGCCAGGCCCGCCCCACAGGAGGGGCAGACGAGTTCGTACTCGGCGATGATCGCCTCGACCTCGGGGATCGGCAGTCCCTCGGCGTCCTCGTGGTCGGTGGCGTCCTCGACGACGTGATCCGCCCGATGGCTCTCGCCACACTCGGGGCAGTCGACGAGCATGTCGTCGAAGGTGTCCAGGTGGCCCGAGGATTCGAAGACCGGTTCGGGCATGATCGTCGGCGCGTCGATCTCCATGTTCCCCTCCTGGACCGAGAACCGCTCGCGCCAGGCGTCCTCGAGGTGTCCCTTCAACGAGGCACCCTGTGGACCGAACGTGTAGAAGCCACCGACGCCGCCGTAGACGCTCGAGGACTGGAAGAAGTACCCCCGGCGCTTGGCGAGTTCGGTCAGTTTCCGGCTGGTGGCCTCCTCACTCATCGTCGATCAGCTCCGTTCGGTCGGCAGTCGGGCGTGGCAGTGCCGACGGCCGGGACGAGCGTGGCGATTCGGTCATACTCACCCGTATGGAGCCGGGCCGGACAAAAGTCACTTTCGAGGCTCCGTGAGGGGTTCTCACGGCGGCGTATGTCAGGCCGATGAGCGGGGAGGGAGCCGCCCGAGGGTGGGAGGGGTCAGCGGGCCCGCGTCTGCTGTTCGATGACGTCAGAGGCGTGGCTCAGCTCCGCGGCGGTCACGGTCACCATGTCGTCGAGCGTCACGATACCCGTCAGGTCACCGTTTTCCATGATCGGCAGTCGGCGAATTCCCTCGCTGCTCATGCGCTCGAGGGCCTCGAAGTGACCGGCGTCGGCATCGACGGTGATGAGGTCGGTCGTCATGATGTCCTCGGCGGTGTGGTCGTCGATGGAACCGCCATCCCGCATCGCCAGGGCGATCATCCGGTCGGTGACGATACCCGTAGGCTCCGAGCCGTCCGTGACGATGATGCTTCCAACCTGGTGGTCGTCCATCTGTTCGAGGAGTGTTGGGACGGCGTCGTCCGGTTGTGCGGTGACGACGTCTGTCGTGGCAATGTCGGTTAGTGTCATAAATGACCACTGCAACCCACCACCGGGTCACACGTCAATGACGGGCTTGCGCATGTCTGTCCCTCCCAGGTCGACACGCAGCGGGAAGTGACACTAAACCGTCTCAGTTGTCACGACCTCTAGACGCACCCTCGAGCGCCGCCCGGCGGGTTCGGTAGCCGATACCCAGGGCGCCACACGCCAGACACTCCCACCGGTATTCGCCGCCGAGCCCGCGAATCGAAACGTGCCCGTCGCAGCCGGACGTTGGACAGCGTTTTCGTCGACGGCGGCGCTGGCTCCGCTCGAGAACCGCCGAGACAGTCTGTTCGGTCATGGCCCACCGTGACGACCTGACGGTTATCAACTTTCCCGTCCATCCGTGGAGCCACCGGTCGCAGTCGTCTGACGTCGGTGGACCCTCGGCTTCGCTACGCGCCAGCGACGGCTACGGCCCGGACGGCTGCCGATCGATCGAGAAACGGCGAGCGATCGACCGGTGAGAACGCGGGCCAACCCACCGGTGGATTCGTCGTCGATCCGCTCGAGGAGTGGTGGCCCGGTGGGCAATCGCCGGTCCCGCGGTCCGCCAGCCCGTCTCAGTTCCGGAGGGCCGCGAGTACGTCGACGTCCCGAACGATGCCCGCCAGGTCCTCCGCAGTCATCATCGGGAGCTGTTCGACGTCGTTTTGAATCATCATCTGGGCAGCTTCCTGCAGCGAGGTCTTCGTCGAGACGGTGAGGACGTCTCCGGTCATGAACTCGCGAACGGGCGTGGCCGGAATCTCGATGTCTCGAGTCGGCAACGTCCGGCTCCCGACGCCCTTGATGCCCTCCCAGGAGTAATCGGCGTCCTGGTCGGGGAAGTTGTTCCCCGTCTCCTCTTCACCCTCGACGATGCGAGCCACCTCGAGGATGTCGACCTCCGTGATGACGCCGGACATGCGACCCTCGTCGTCGAGCACGACGGCGTAGGGGGCGTCCGCGTAGTACAGTTGGCGTTCGGCGACCGGGAGCGGGACGCCCTCGTGGGTGGTGGTGATTTCTCGGGTGGCGTACTCGCCAACCACGTCGTCGGTCGTCACGTCGCCGGTGGCGATGGCGTGGACCACGTCGGTGACGGTGACGATCCCCTCGAACTCCCCGTCGACGACCGGGACACGACGGGCCCCGGATTCGATCATCAGCGACGCGACCGCACGAACACTCGCGTCGGCGGTGGTCGTCGGGACCTCCTCCATCAACATCACCAGCTGGTCCTCGTCCGGCTGTTCGATCAGCGTCTCCCGTGAGATCAGTCCGCGATACTCCGCGGTTCCGTCGGCCGTTTGTACGACCGGGACGGACGAGAACGCCCGCTCCTGGAGGTACTCGAGGACGTCACTGCGGGTCCCTGGGAGCGAAACGGTGACCACGTCGTCGCGGCCCGTCATCGCGTCGGCTACCTTCATACCGCGTCACTAGCGCGAAAATCGTATAAAGCCTGTGTGTTCCGCAGCGATCGGCAACCGTGGATCGGTTCCGACGGGTTTATATCCGCGTGCGAGTGAAATACTCACATGGTGACGGACCATTCCCGCCGGAATGCCGTGTCCGAGGACACGGTGTGTAGTTCCATCGACTCTGACGGCCGCCGCGATGAGTACGTCATCGCGGACATCTCCGCCGACGGCGCGTGGCTCTCCATGCGCGCCGAAGAGGCACCGACACTTCGATCCTGGCGATAATCGGTCCGATCCCACGTTTACAGCACAGCGCCTCTATAGGAGCCAGTGAAACGATTTACACGCCTATCGCGACGCAGTCATGCGATAGGGTGTGCAATGACGTTCAGTGGCTACTGTACTATATCGTTCTATCCACCACCCGGACACTCGGACTCGAGCGTCGATCATCACGGCCGTCGACGACGGAAGCTTTAGGGGCCACGACGCCGAAGTGCTTTGTATGAGTACCGAGACCAAAGCGGGCGACGACCTCGAGGAGCGCGTCGCCAACTTCCTGCGACGCAACTTCCCACAGATCCAGATGCACGGCGGCAGTGCGGCCATCCAGGACATCGACCGGGAGACCGGAGAGGTCCACATCCAGCTCGGTGGTGCCTGCAGCGGCTGTGGCATCTCCCCCATGACGATCCAGGCGATCAAGAGCCGAATGGTGAAGGAGATTCCCGAAATCGAGAAGGTCCACGCCGGTACCGGCGAAGCCATGGGCGGCGGTGGCGGCACGAGCCCCTCGTTCCCCGGCGAAACCGTCGACGACGGTGACGACGACGAGGGGCCACAGGCCCCCTTCTGAGCACGAACGACGCCTATTCCTCGAGGACGGCCTGTTCCCGTTCCCACGTTTCGAGCAGCGCGGCAAGCGTCGCGGTCACCGGCACGTCGAGACCCGCCTCCCGGGCACGGTCGCGGACGTGGCCGGTGATCGCCTCGACCTCGGTTCGTCGCCCTGCCCGGATGTCCTGGCGCATCGAGGCTACGTTCTCCGCGGTGGCGGCCGCGACCGTCTCCAGGCGCTCGAGCGCCTCGCGGTTCGAGAGGGGAACGCCGTGAGCGCGTGCCGTCCGAGCGGTTTCCCGAACAGCCGTCCGTGACAGAGTTCTGGCGGGCTCCTCGAGCACCGCGCCGTTTGGCACGTCCGCGAGCGCGGCGATCGGATTGATGCCCGCGTTGACCGCCAGTTTCTCCCAGAGGCGACGCGGCATGTCGGTCGAGACCGTCGTCTCGAGGCCCGCTTGCTCGAACGCCGCTCCGACGCGGTCGGCGACAGGTGCGGGGCCACCACAGCGGTCACCGAGGACGATGTCACCGACTCCGGTGCAGGTGACCGTCCCTGGTCGCCGGCGGACCGCTCCGTAAGTCGCCGTCCCGGCGAGGACGGGACACTCGAGGTGACAGGCCAGTGTCTCCTCGTTGCCCATCCCGTTCTGGAGCGAACAGACGGCCTCGTAGGAGCCCGTCGCCAGCGTGCTGGCAGCGGTTTCGGTGTCGAAGGACTTGACGGTGACCAACGCGAGGTCGGCCCGGAGGCCGGTGCCATCGGTCGTCGCCCGCGGCGTGACCGTCTCGTCGAATTCGCCCTCGAGGGAGAGGCCGTCGCCGGCGATGGCCGACACGTGGGGGTCCCGACCGACGAGCGTGACGTCGTGCTCGCGAGCGAGCAGACCACCAACCAGGCTGCCGAGACTGCCCGCGCCGAAGACGACGATATCCATGGCTCACAATGGGCGAGCGTCGAGGAAACCGTTTTCGGTGGCCGGCATGCGGGTCTTCCGATTCCGCCGGCCACAGCGGTGCCCCGGCCTCGAGGCGGTGTTCGGGCGCCTCACCCGAGATGGCACCCAGAGGGAGTGTCGTCGCCAGCCAGCGGTCTCGGTACCGGACCTTCCGTGCTGTGTCTCGGTTCTTCCGGGGAAAATGGTGGACTCCCAATCAGTTGACTCGAGGGCACGGTGGACACCGATACGGGTTCCGGCAGCAGCTGGGTGCCGAGGTGAGAAGTGCCACAGTGACACTCCTCGAGGTGACGCTCACTGCAACGGTTCGGCGTCGGTCAACGGCGACGGCAATCGCAGATCCTCGAACTGCTCGAGGTGCTGGACGTTGTAGACGAGGTACAGTTCACTGGTCGCCGGCACGCCCACGCAGGCCAGCCGAGCATTGAGCCGCGTGACCTGGTTCTCGGTCAGGACCGTCTGTCCGGGCATCGCCACGTCGCCTTCCGTTACGATCACGGCGCAGTTCGCACAGGCCCCGCCGCGGCAGGCGTATGGCCAGGACCGGCCGCGTTTCTCGGCGGCCTCGAGAATCGTCTCGCCTGGCTTGACCAGAAAGCGCCCGTAGTCCTCGAGATCGAGGTCGACGTCGGCTGCCTTCTCGAAGAGGTCCTCGTCCTCGAGCGACCAGCCGTGTTCCGCGAGCACCTCGTGGTTCAGGTAGAAAACGCGCGATTCGGTGCCACCCAGCAGCGGTCCGGGACTCTGCTGACTGTAGCGGCGGATGACGTCCGCGGCCTGCGTGACCTCAGAGGAGGCGAGCGAGCCGAACCAGTCGACGATCGTCCGACGGTTGAGCCCCGAAGCGTCGGCCAGTGCCTCGAAGTCGATGCCCTCCCTGGCGGCGATCGAGACCGGGAGGGGACGGCGTTCGAGTTCGTCGAGCCAGTCGTCGATTTCGTCCGTCGAGCGGCCATACCAGGAAGCCAGGTCCGAGGCGGACACTCCCTGGTCGTGGGCGATCGCGACCATCAGGAACTGCGTCGTCTCGGACTCGTCGACGTGGGCGAGCCACTCGCGAAGGTCGTCCGTATCCACCGATTGCGCCATAGCTAGCTATTCACACACCCAGCCTAAAAGGATACAGTGCATTCTCAGCCATCAGTAACGAGCGGACGGCCCCGCTATCGACAGCTGAACCAGTTCACACACGATCGCGGATACGTCTGGCGATAAGGGGTGCAATGTCGTCCGATGGCTACGATGGCTCCGTTGCGAGTGTCGAAGCGACGTCGTCGACCACCACGGGAATCAATCCGTTTGGGAACGACGCCCGTCGCGCTGTCGAGCACGTCAGACCCGAAGCCCGTAAACGGCCAGAGACGCTATCGAGGCCAACGAATGACGCGAAAAGACGACTACTACAACCGAGCCAAACAACAGGGCTACCGCTCGAGAGCCGCCTACAAGCTCAAACAGCTCGACGATCTCGAGACCCTCATCTCGGGTGGCGACACCGTCGTCGACCTGGGAGCTGCCCCCGGCGGCTGGCTGCAGGTCGCCGCCGAGAAGGTTGGCCCCACGGGCCGGGTTATCGGCGTCGACCTCCAGCGGATCGAGGATCTCGACGACCCGGACCTGGCGGCCCGCACCGAAACCCTGCGAGGGGACATGACCGAGGAGAAGACCCGAAAGCGGGTGCTCGACGCCGCCGACGGTCCCGTCGATTGCGTGATCTCGGACATGGCCCCCAACATGTCCGGGGAGTACGCCCTCGATCAGGCGCGCTCGCTCCACCTCGCGCGGATGGCCTACGAGACCGCCCTCGAACTCCTCGCGCCGGGTGGGAACCTCGCGGTCAAGGTGTTCGAGGGCTCCGACGTCGACGCCCTCCGCGAGGAGATGGGCGAGGACTTCGAGTACGTGCGGGCCACCAGTCCCGACGCCTCCCGGAAGTCCTCCTCGGAAATCTACCTGCTGGCGAAGGGGCGGATCACCGCCCCCGTGAGCGAGGGCGACGAACTCGCGGTCGAAATCGTCGACGTCGGTGCCGAGGGTGATGGGATCGCCTCCGTCGATGGCTACCGCCTGTTCGTCCCCGGGACGGAGGCAGGCGACACCGTCGAGGTCCGTGTCGATGACGTCAAGGCGAACTTCGGGTTCGCGACGCGTCTCGAGTAACTCACGATCCCGCCGTCGAATTGACCGCTGGCTCAAGCTACAACTTCCTCGAGTGCCTACAGGAGGTATGGCACCCGAACTTGCCGACGAACCCTGTGAGGCCTGCACCAGCGAGGACGAACCGCTCACCGAATCCGAGTACGCCGATTACCTCGACGAACTCGGCGAGGCCTGGGAGGTCGTCGACGACCACCACCTCGAGGGGACCTACGCGTTCGCGGACTTCCGGGACGCCCTCGAGTTCACCTACGAGATCGGCGAACTCGCCGAGGACGAGTGGCACCACCCCGACATTCACCTCCAGTGGGGCGAGGTGGGCGTCGAGATGTGGACCCACAAAATCGACGGTCTGCACAAGGCCGATTTCGTGATGGCCGCCAGAATGGACCGCATCCACGAGGAGTACGCCCCCGAGTAGGCAGCGCATGCTCGAGTGAGTGGGCGGACGACCCCGAGCCCGCGCCGGTCAGTCGTGAACGCCCACGAGGTCGAACGGCGTCCCGTTCTCGACGCTCGCAGCCTGCTCGTAGACGACGTGGGCGGCGGCGACGTCCTGAATCGCGAGACCGGTGGAGTCAAAGACCGTGACCCCGGTGTCGACGTCTCGACCCGTCTTGGTCCCGACGACGATCTGGCCGATTTCGCGGTCAATATCGTCGTCGGTGAGCACCCCGTCGTGGTAGGGTACGTTGATCTCACCCGAGTGGGTACACTGTTTGTGGTCGTCGATGACGATCCGGGCCCCACGGAGGAGATCGTCCGCGAGTTCCTGTTTTCCCTCGGCGTCCGCTCCCATCGCGTTGATGTGGGTGTGCTCGCCGACGTCCTCGGGGCCGACAATGGGGGTCTCGACGGGCGTCACCGTCGAGAGGACGTCACAGTGGCCGGCCTCGCTGATCGAACCGCTGCGGACGTCGAACTCGTCGCCGTAGGTGTCGATGAATCGCTGGACTCGGTCGTCGTCGAGATCGCTGACGACGACGTCCTCGATGGGGCGGATTTCGGCGATGGCTTCGAGCTGGGTGTACGACTGGACGCCGGCCCCGACGATGCCGAGACTGGTGGCGTTCTCGACGGCCAGATGGTCGGTCGCGACGGCTGCCGCCGCCCCCGTGCGTTTCATCGTGAGCTCAGTCCCGTCCATGATCGCGAGCGGGAACGCGGTCTCGGGATCGGAGTAGATCATCGTCCCCATGACGGTCGGGAGGTCGTGGTCCGTGGGATTGTCTGGATGGACGTTGACCCACTTCAGCCCCGCGGCATCCCACTCGCCAGCGTCCATATAGGCGGGCATCGACCGGAAGTCGCCGTTGTACTGGGGGAGATCGACGTAGGATTTCGCCGGCATCTGGGCGTCGCCGCGCTCGTAGGCGGCGAAGGCGTCCTCGACAGCACCGATGACGTCGGCCATCAAGGCGTTCTCGTCGACGTCGTCGCTGTCCAATAGGAGCGTTTGCATAGACGCGAATTTTGCGGGCCCGTACTTATTTCATGCTATAGGATGCTACACCCCGCTGGCACCGATCTGGACGGAGAGTTCGCCAAGGTGCAGTCGATGCCTGGCTGAGGGAAACGCTCAGGCGATGGTAGCGACCGCGGAGTGACGAACTGACGGTCTAGGGCTGTTCTCGAGTGAAGACGTTCACCGCGAGCGAAGCAAGCGGGCCGACGACTGATGTGGAGCGCGCGAACGGCGTGAGCAAGCGAAACGGAAGGTGGAGTGCTTTTGTACAAAATTTTGCCGAGGGCCGGCTTCGCCGGCCCGTGGTTCGAAAGGCGCTTCACGCCTTTCGTCATCACGAGAGAGCTTCGCTCTCTCGAACGACAGAGCAAAATTTAGGCGGTTATCTCGCGGATCACGTTGTTCCCCGCCCGCTTTTTCGAGGAACTCACGTAGCTCGTTCCTCGCTGCTCGCGGGCTGCGCCCGCTCGAGTGTCCGCGGTTCTCGCTCACTTCGTTCGGTCCGAACCGCGCCTACATCGCGCCGCCCATGCCGCCCATGCCGCCCATGCCGCCCATGCCGCCACCCATACCGCCGCCGGGTGGCATCTCGTCGTCACCGTCATCGTCGCTCGAGCCGCCCTTGAGTTCGCCGGCGGCGATCACGTCGTCGATACGCAACAGCATAACGGCGGCCTCGGTGGCCGACTCGATGGCCTGGGTCTTGACGCGGAGGGGTTCGTAGACGCCCTCTTCGCCCATGTCGATGGTGTCGCCGGTGTAGGCGTCCAGGCCGGCGGCGACGTCGCCGCCGTCGTGAGCACTGCGCAGTTCCACGAGGGAGTCGATGGGGTCGAGGCCGGCGTTCTCCGCGAGCGTGCGCGGGATGACCTCGAGTGCGTCGGCGAAGGCCTCGATGGCCAGCTGTTCGCGGCCCCCGACGGAGTCGGCGTAGTCGCGAAGGGCAAGCGAGAGTTCGACCTCGGGTGCGCCGCCGCCGGCGACGACCTTGCCGTCCTGCAGCGTCGTCCGGACGACGCCGATGGAGTCCTCGATGGCGCGGTCGACCTCGTCGATGACGTGCTCGGTGCCACCGCGGAGGATGAGGGTGACAGCTTTGGCATCTTCGACGTCCTCGACGAAGATGCGCTGGTCGCCGGCGATGTCCTTCTGGGCGACGCTACCGGCGAAGCCGAGGTGGTCCTCGGTGAGGTCGTCGACCGTCGCAACCGGCTTCGCGCCCGTCGAGCGGGCCAGCCGGCTCATGTCGCTGGATTTCACGCGGCGGACGCCGATGATGCCCTCCTGTGCGAGGTAGTGCTGGGCCATGTCGTCGATGCCGCCGTCGACGAAGACGACGTCAGCGCCGACCGCAGCGAGCTGGTCAACGAGTTCCTTGAGCTGGGCCTCCTCCTGCTCGAGGAACTGCTGGAGTTGGTCGGGGTCGGTGACGTTGACCTCGGCGTCGATCTCGGTCTCCTTGATCTCGAGGGCACCGTCGACGAGGGCGACGTTGGCGTCCTCGGCGAAGTAGGGCATGCTCTCGCTGACGCGTTCTTTGTCGACGATGACGCCCTCGACGAGTTCGGAGTTCTCGATCGAGCCGCCGACGACCTTCTCGACTTTGACGTTGTCCGTGTCGACGCCGTCCTCGTCGGCGACCGTGCGGACCGCGTCGACGACCAGTTCGGCGAGCAGGTCCTTGGCGTTCTCCGCACCCTTGCCGGTCATTGCGGTGGCGGCGATCTGCTGGAGGATCTCCTCGTCGTCGGCGTCGACGTCGACCGCGATGTCCTCGAGGACCTCGCCGGCTTTCTCGGAGGCCTGGCGGTATCCCTGGGCGAGGGTCGTCGCGTGGATGTCCTGCTCGAGGAGGTCCTCGGCGCGTTTGAGGAGTTCCCCGGCGACGACGACGGCGGTGGTGGTGCCGTCACCGACTTCCTCTTCCTGTGTCTCGGAGACTTCGACGATCATGTTGGCGGCGGGGTGATCGATCTCCATCTCCGTCAGGAGGGTGACGCCGTCGTTGGTGACGACGACGTTACCCGTCGAGTCGACGAGCATCTTGTCCATCCCTTTCGGTCCGAGCGTGGTGCGGACCGCTTCGGCGACGGCTTTCCCGGCCGAGATGTTCATCGACTGGGCGTCCTTTCCGGACGTTCGCTGGCTGTCGTCGGAAAGTACGATAAGCGGCTGGTTTCCCATCTGCTGTGACATGGTCATCGAATGATTGTTTGCTATTCTATATAAAAGTGGCGTTTTACTGTGTGGTAACGGACAGCACGCCCCACGACACCTGCCGTTTCCAAACTTTCCCGTCCCGCCATTTATATACTCTTTCGAGGGTGGGGAAAGGCTGCCTGCGGACGGTCACGAGGGTTCACCTCGAGCGTGGGGGGTCGACGGCAGTCGCCCGCTCGTGTGAACCCATACCCCACAGGGAAACCCCACCACTGGCCCAGGGAGCGCCCCTCACTCGTCGCTGTCGACCTCGTCCACCCACGTTGGCGCCTCGAGCGCGACCGCCTCGTCGACGCCGTCGATACGCATCGTGATCTCGACGGATTGCCCGGACTCGAGTTGCTCACCCTCGAGGCCGAGGCCCTCGACGTACCCTGCCTCGTTGATCGAGGCCGCAAACGTGACGTTGTGATACGGGGCCACGTCACCCGCCCCACTCACGACGACGTGGGAGCCATCCGATCGCTCGACGTCGGCCGACTCGTTGACCGAGGCAAACATCGATTGGGGCTGGACCGGGAACGTACTCGCCGGATCGGACGGGCGCGGCATCGTCTCGACGGTCGTCGACTCACCGTCGGTTCGCTGGAGGATCGAGAGCTCTTCACCGACCCAGTGTTCGGTCCGCACCGTGTGGTTCGCTTCGCCATCCACCGCAGTCCGCTCGAATTCGTATAGTAAGGAGCCGTCCGCTGCCACGACCGTCCGGCTCACCTCCTCGCGCACGACGCTCCCGTTGTCGTCACGGACCGTCGTTTCGACGACCCGTTCGTACGACTCACGCTCGAGGACCCCGACGTGGGCGAGCCAGATGTCGTGCCACTCGTCGAGATCCGAGTGGCCGATACCGTCGATGCCCGGAGCACTCGAATCGGGGTCGATCGGCTCGTCGACACCGTATGGCTCCCGGTCGCTCGTCGCGGCCTCGCCGGCGATCCCGCTACACCCCGCGAGTGCGATCATCGCGACGACGACGGCGACTCTGATCCCGGCAGGCCACGCCATGCTCTGGCACGCAAAAGGGGTTCCGGACCTAAAAGCACTCCTCCCCACGGCATCGACAGCAGGCTCGAGCGTCGTCGATGGTCGGAACCGCAGCCGTTCGGTCTCAGGACTCGCCGCCCGGGAACCGGTGGTACTGCATCCCCTGGTGTTTCATCTCGTTGTGGCGATCCTCGAGGAACGAGTAGACCGCACCGTGTGGAGCCCCGTCGAGTAACATCTCGGCCGCCGTCCGGGCGGCCTCCACCTCCGGTGGCGTTCCGATGATCCCGAGCGTGGAACCGTAGATTACGACCGACGCGCCCGACAGTTCCTCCATGAGTTCGCGGGTGCGTCCGCCTTCGCCGATCAACCGTCCTTTCTGTCGCTGGAGGTCGTTCTGGTTGCGGGCTGCGGCGTCGATATCGACCAGATCGAACAGCATCAGGTCGTCCTCGAGCAGCCGAAGCGCGTCGTCGGGGGCGAACCCACGACCGATGGCACGAACGATTTCCGGCCCCTTGAGGCCCCGAACAGGGTCACCGACCTGGTCGACGGCCACCGAACCGTTCTCCGAATCGATGTCCAGTCGCACCTCCGCTTCCGACTCGATCCGACGCATCGTCGCCCCGCCCTCGCCGATGAGGACCCCAATTCGGTCCTGCGGAATCTTCACGTGTTGCATGGGCCGTGGTACTTGCTCCGGGAGGTTAAGCGCTTTGTCCGGCGGTTCGAGGCCGACAGACGGTCGGTAGTCCGTCACCACTCGAGCGCTCTCACACGTCAGGGAGACAGCTACTCGAGGTAGCCACCTCTACCGACGGCTCACCGTCACCACGCCGGCTCCGCAGGGGCCAGCAGACGGAACCGGTTTGCCACCGCAGCCAGAACGTCTCGATACGTGACCGAATCGGATCATCGACTCGGGCGAACACTCGAGCATGTCGATCCCAATTGGGGCCGCGTCCTCGAGCGGCTGTGCTTTCTGTACCCGCCCGTGATCGGTGTCGGAGCGATCAGCGTCGTCCAGGACCTCGACCCAGGAGTGCCGGGACTGCAGTGGACGCTGGTGCTCGTTGCCTCCTTCGGCTACACGCTCGTGACTCTCGGCGTCGTGATCGCCCTCTCCCTCGACGCCAGGAAGCTCGCCAGTCGCGGGCACTGGGAGCCAAACCGAGTGCTCTACCTGCTCGGGGCCCTCGTGTTCGCCCCGTTGGCTGGCGTCGTCTACCTCGCCCGTCGGCACAACCGACTCGGTACCCCACCGGGGTGGGCACAGTGGTGGCTCGTCGTCGCCGTCACTGCCGTCACCGGCATCGCTGGGCTGGTAGCCGTCGCCGTCGCGCTGCTGTTGCAGTTCCCTGGCCTCCTGGTCTCCGCGGCGGGAATCGCGGTCACCATCGCCGTCGGCCTGTTTCCCGTCGCCATCCACCAGGACGCCGCCTACGTCTCGAGTCGTGACGGCTACTGGCAACCGAACCCCGGTACGTGGCTGGGTGTGGCGTTCGCGAGCCTGTTCGTGCCGATCCTCCAGCCGTTCGTCGCGGGTTACTACGTTCTCAGGCGGTGGCGAACGTACGGTCTCACACTGGGGTGAGCGGGATCGGTGTTGTCACGTCCCGTAGAGCGATCGCAACGGAGTCAGTACTGGGCGGCACGTCGGTACGACAGCCCCGCCGAGCAACGGGCAAAGCCGGCGATGGGTCCCGACGGTCAGGGTGCTCGTTCCCCCAGACCCTCCTCGGGGAGGTCGATCCACTCGGGCTGTTCGTCGCCACAGGCGTGGGCGTGGTGGTCCTGGGTCCAGGTCCGGCGCTCGTCTGGATCGTCGAGGGTGTCCATCTCCGCCCGCTCGGTGACCGAGTAGACGTTGATCTGGGTGAGCGTGATGTCGTGTTCCTCCTGGTAGCGGTCACAGATGTAATCGCCGAGCAGTTCCATCGTCGTACTTCCGGTGCCCGCCCGACGGATGCTGTTCATGTAGAACCGCTCCCGGTAGGTATCGTACTGCTTCTGGAGACCGTCGTAGGGCCGATCGAACGTGAGCGCTCTGTCGTTGTAGACGTCGAGTAACTCCCCGTTTTCGGTCTCGGCGACGAACACGTGATACCGGTCGTGAGTGCCCGGCGTCGGTGCGAAGATGGTCCAGGTCGGCTGGTCGATATCGAACGTGTTGGCGGTCTCCTCGATTTGCTGTTTGTGTGGCGAGTCGTCGTCGAAGGCGGGTGCGGCCGGACCCAGCGCCGCCGCCGGAACGTACGAGCCGATGGTGAACAGCACGACGACGGCCGCGATGGTCACCACGCTGAGGGTGTACATCTGGGCGCGGACCTCACGCTGGGTTTCCCCCGGGACGCGGCGTTCGGGGGCCGCGTGGGCGATCCGCTCGAGCGGGCGTAGACGATCGTACACCGACTGGGCCTCAACGCCGGCACGCGCCAGGACCGCCTTGCCGTCCCGCCAGACCTGGGGCTGGACGAACAGGAGCAAACCGAGCAGGGCCACGTAGGCGAACGCGCCGATGCGCACGGTGAGGGCAAACGAGAGATGACCACCAGCGAACGGCAACATCGCGATAAATCGGAGTCGACCCACCAGAAACAGCAGGATCGGCGAGGCCACGAGAATGTAGAACCACCCGATACCACCGTAGCCGACGAGCGTCGGAATTTCTCGAGTGTACTCCCCAAAGAGGAAGGTAATGTCGTCACGGCCCATGACCCGGGGGGCGGCCGTTCCCGTCCCCCAGATGTCCGACTGGGTCTTGTGGTAGCCGTTGGTGAAGTACATCATCACCATCTGACAGAGGATGCCGGCGGAGGCGATGCCGACGAATGTCGCCCGCGGGGTCCGTTCGCGGTGGACGGCGTCGATGGAGTACCGTTCGCCGAGCGGGAGGAAGATGGCCCAGAACAGCAACAGCCGGAAGAGGGTGTCGGCGTAGCTCGTGATGAATGGGTTGAACTGATCGAAGCTCATCACGAACAGGAACGAGAGGATAACCGCGACTCTGGTCTTATAGCCTACGATTAGCTGGATGGCGACCAGCATGTGGACCACCATCAACAGCGCGATGACCCGCGGGTCCGTCGAGATCCAGAAAAACGAGAACGCATCGCTGGTCACGCGCATGGCCCACTCACGAGTCATGACCCCCGATTCGGCGTAGAAGAACCAGAAGTTCCGCGAGCGGAGAATCACGTCGGCCACGATCAGGAGGCCGGCGAAGACCCGGAACACCGCCAGCGTCCGCGTGTCGACCGTAATCGACTCACGGAGGTTGCCGGCCATCCGAGTCCCGAGGGCGTGTAGCCGAGCCTGCACGTCGCGACCCATACTGCTGAGAGCGTGTTTTTCGCCTGTTATATCTCTTGTGGTCTCCGGGTGCCCTCGGTCGAAATAGGCGCGTCGTCAGGTGAGTCTCACCGCAGTAACGACCGAAGTTCTGGTTCCGAATTTATCGAACCGACCACCGAACGCGCCGACGGTCAGTACGAACGAACTTCGAGGCCAGCCTCCGTGCCGACGTAGGTCGTGTCGGCCAGATCCGGGAAGAGGCCGTGTTCGAGGACGCCGGGAGTGTCCGACAGGCGCCGACCCAGGGCGGTGGGGTCCTCGAGCGGTTCGGCGAAGGCACAGTCGACCAGCAGATTGCCGTTGTCGGTCACGACCGGGCCGTCCTTTTCGCTCGCCGCCCGGAGCGTGGGTTCGCCCCCAAGTGCCCGGACACGGGACGACACGAGGGGATGTGCCGCCGGGACGACCTCGAGGGGTACGGGGGCGTCGATGGCGGCCACGAGCTTGGTCGGATCGGCGACGACGACGAACCGATCGGCGGCTGCGGCGACCACTTTTTCGCGGGTGTGCGCACCGCCGCCCCCCTTCAAGAGGGTTCCGTGGGTCCCCTCGCTCGGTGCATCGACCACCTGATCGGCCCCGTCGATCGCGAGGTCGATCCCGTCGACGGCATCGAGATCGGTGAGGGGGAGGCCCACCTCGAGAGCGAGCTGGCGCGACTGAAACGAGGTCGCAACGCCCTGGATCTCGAGCCCGTCGGTGTGTCGCTCACCGAGGGCACGGATGGCGTGGGCGGTCGTCGACCCGGTACCGAGCCCGACGACCATGCCGTCCTCGACGTCGGCCGCGGCTCGCTCGCCAGCTCGCCGTTTCGCGGCCTCGGGACCGCCACCCGATTTCGCGCTCACGCCGACCACCGCAAGCAGCAGGCCATCATTGGCTCACACGAGTGAGCGGGGGAGCAAAAGTGTGGCCCTCACAAACCCTTTTTCCGGTGGGGACCTGTTATCGAAGTAATGGGAACGTCCGCAGATGCGGTGACACTCACCGACGTGCGCAAGACCTACCACGTGGGCGAGCCGGTGCACGCCCTCGACGGGGTCTCGCTATCGATCGAGCAGGGCTCACACACGGCGATCATGGGACCGAGCGGGTCGGGGAAGTCGACGCTGATGAACCTGGTGGGCTGTCTCGACACCCCGACGTCGGGGGAGGTATCGGTCGGTGGCAACCGGATCGCCGAGTTGACCGACCGCGAACGAACCGACGTCAGGGGGCGAGACGTCGGGTTCGTCTTCCAGACGTTCAACCTCATGCCCCGGCTGACCGCCCTCGAGAACGTCGCGCTGCCACAGCTGTTCCAGGGTGCCGACCGCGAGGAGCGCTACGACCGGGCCCGAGACCTCCTCGAGCGAGTGGGGCTGGCCGACCGAGCCGCGCATCTGCCCCGGGAGCTCTCCGGTGGCCAGCGCCAGCGGGTCGCGCTCGCTCGAGCGCTCGTGAACGACCCCGCCATCGTCCTCGCCGACGAGCCGACGGGTAATCTCGACACGGACACCGAGGCCGAAGTCCTCGACCTCTTCGAGACGTTTCACGACGCCGGGACGACCCTGATCGTCGTCACGCACGAGCGCCACGTGGCCGAGCGTGCCGAGCGGATCGTTCACCTGCTCGACGGTGAGATCGAGTGGATCGAAGAACTCGATGACGTGGACGGTGACGGACACCGGGACGCGGATGGGGGCGACGGCGAGGAGGCGACGGCCGCACTCGAGGGCGAATCCGACGAGCAGGTGGGCGAACCAGATGACCGCCAGCCGGAGGGGCGATGAAGCTCCGCCAGTCGTTCCGTCTCTCCTGGCGGTCGATTCGTGGACACCGCCTCCGATCCGCGCTTACGACCCTCGGAGTCATCATCGGCGTGGCCGCCGTCATCGCCTTCGTCGCGCTCGGGGCGAGTCTGCAGGCCGGCATCATCGGCGACATCAGCCCCGACGACCAGCGCAACCTCTACGGCTGGGCGGCCGATCCCGACACCGAAGGGGGGCCGCTCGCGGGTGCCCAGTTCGTCTTCACGCAGGACGACATGGACGACGTCGCCGAACTCACCGAGGTCGAGGCCGCCTACGGGTACGCGACGATCGACGCCCAATCGGTGACCTACGGGGGAGAAACGAGCTTACAGGGCGAGGGGCTGATCGCCGCCGGGCCGAGTTACATCCGGGAGAGCTCCATCGACGAGGGGAGCCAGTTCGAGATGGGTGAACGCGAGGCCGTCATCAACCCCGCCGCAGCCGGCCAGTTCGAGGAGAACGTCTCCGTGGGTGAGGACCTCGAGATCCAACTCGCCACGGGCGCCACCGAGACGGTGACGGTCGTGGGAATCACCGACGCCTCGGAGGGACTGAGCCCGTTCGAGGGGTTCGAGTCGGCACCGCGGATCTACGTCCCCACCGATCCGTTCTACGCCGACCAGGCAGTCGGGCCAGCAGCCGGGGACGGTGACGGCGACGACGAGGCAACCTCGGTCCGCTTTCTCGCCATCGTGGTCGAGTCACCGACCGCTGACGAGGATGACGTCGACGCCGCCCGGGCAGCCGCCATCGCCTACCTCGAGAGTGACGAAGCAGACGCCAGCGAGTTCCTGGGGGAGGACCTCGCGATCACCCTCCAGACGAGCACCGAACTGCTCCAGCAACTCGAGGACATCCTCGACCTCCTGCAGAACTTCATCGTCGGCATCGCGGCCATCTCGCTCGTGGTGGGGTCGATCGGCATCGCGAACATCATGCTCGTCTCCGTGACCGAGCGAACCCGGGAAATCGGGATCATGAAGGCCGTCGGGGCGCAGAACCGGGACGTGCTGGGCCTCTTTCTCACCGAGGCCATCATCCTGGGCGTGATCGGGGCGATTCTTGGCACGATCCTCGGGCTCGTCGCCGCTGCCCTCGGGGCGTGGTATATCGACCTCCCGCTGGTGTACCCACTCGAGTACGTGGCCCTGGCGATCGCGGTCGGCATTCTCGTTGGCGTGGTGTCCGGGCTCTACCCGGCCTGGCAGGCGGCGAAGACGGATCCGATCGACGCCCTGCGCTATGAGTGACCGGTCGGAGGGTCGGTTCGTGTACCCACCTCGAGCAGCTGACGACCGTGCCAGCGGAGACACCACGGGAGGATACCGGCGTCGATCGCGGGCGTGAGCGGGTTGCTGGTTGTGCTAGCTTTTAACACAGTCGACGAGTGTATTCGGGTATGGCGCGTGAAGTAACCCACGACGAGACGGGGCCGACGCGAATCGACGACGAAACACTCGAGGAGCAAGGCGGCGCAGCGTTCATCTGCCGCTGTGGACTCTCGGCGAACAAACCCTACTGTGATGGCTCCCACAATGCCACGCTGGATGAGGAAGAGGGAGCCACGTACAAGTACGAGAACGACGACAGCGACGGCCCACGTCGGGAGGTGGCCGGGTTCGAGTACGCAGACGAGTGACCGTTCCCCACCCGGGCGTCGCCGCGCGAGTGAGGGCGATACCCGGAGTCACGCTCGAGCGTCCCGGCCGAGCGGTCGCTTCGCTCGGGCGTTCCAGTGACCCGCGAGGCGACGAGAGACACGTCCACAACCTCCCATCCACGGGGAACCTGACACAGCAGTCAACGGACTTCTGGAGCGATCGACAGCACGGACTCGTGGTAGTTCCCACATCACCGAGACGCTCACGCCGTCGATCCGGGCGTCCACACCAGGTCGAGTGCACACCGGAACAGAAAGTAAAGCACCGCGACCGTCAGGACGAATATCGGGTCCACGGCCCCCTGTGCCAGCTGGAACGCCACGAGCACGACGACGACGATCACCGCACCGATGGCGTGGCGTCGCACCCGCACCGATTCGAGGTCCATAGCCCAGCTACTCGAGCTGGCGACAAAGCATTTCTGTCCTCGAATAGTGGTCACCAGGGCTAACCGGGACACCCGCGAGGGTTCGGACCAGCTGGAGTGGTTCCGGACAGCCACGAATCGACAGTGGCGGTTCGAATCGGCGCTCGCTGTCGGTTAGAAGTTCGAATCCCGCATCTCGATGTCGGCGATGATATCGTAAGGGTGGGCATCCTTGCGAATCGCGTCGACTATCGCGAACGCCTCCCCCGGCGAGAGGAAGTGTTCGGTGACGACACGCCCCAGCGGCGTGGGGGTGAAGCCGTCGATGAACTCGTACTGGATGAGTTTCCCGAGGGCGTGTTTCGTCGGAACGTCGCCAATCATGCGATCGTTGAGTGCCTTCGCCCCCTTTCCGGCGACCGTGATGTTCGCCAGGGTCTCCTCGATCGCGCCGTCCTCGTCGTACTGGGTCATCACCGGTTCCATCTCCCCCTTCAGGAGCTTGAACGCGACCTCGTCTTCGGTCATCTCCATGGAATTGTGGTAGCTGCAGTCGGGCTCGACCAGGACGTACACCGTTCCCCTGTCGTGGTAGTCAGGGCGTCCGGCACGGCCGAGCATCTGGTGGAACTCCTGGACGGAGAGCCACTCGATGCCCATCGCCAGCGAGTCGAAGATGACCTGGGAGGCCGGGAAGTCGACCCCCGCCGCGAGCGCCGCCGTGGTGACGACCGCGGCGAGTTCCTGATTGGCGAACATCGACTCGACGCGCTTGCGCCGACGATAATCCAGCCCCGCGTGGTAGGGCGCTGCGTTGTACTCGAGCTTGCGTGAAATCTCGTGACACCGACGCCTCGAGTTGGTGAAGATGATCGTCTGCCCCCGATACCCCTTCGAGGACTCGGTGTCGAACTCGCGTCGCACGAGTTTGTTCGCCACGTTCACCTTCTCCCGGCCGTCCGCGAACGTGACGTGGCGCTCGATGGGGACGGGGCGTTCCTCGAACTCGATCAGGGTGGCCTCGAGGGCCTGGCCGAGCTGGGCAGCGTTCCCGACGGTCGCCGAGAGGTAGATCCACTGGGCCCCGTCGTAGTGACTGCGGTCCCGGGCCCGACCCTCACAGGTGTACTTGAGTCTCGAGATCAGGCCATCCAGGCGGTGGCCACGTTCGGGCTCTTTGAGGGTGTGTACCTCGTCGATGACGACCGTCCCGATGTCGCCTAAGTCCTTGCCGGTCCGGAGGGCGTGGTCGATCCCCTCGTAGGTGCCCACGATGACGTCCGCACTGGGGTCGAACTGGTTGCCAGAGTCGGCGATTCGACTCGCCCCCACCCGGATGGAGACGTCCACGAGGTGGCCGTACTCGTCCTGAAAATCCTCGTACTTCTGGTTGGCCAGGGCGACGAGGGGAACGAGAAAGAGGAGTTTGCCTTCCCCGTTGAGCACCCGATTGAGTCCCGCGAGTTCGCCCACGAGCGTCTTTCCGGTCGCGGTGGCACTCACCACCAGCTGATCCTCGCCGTCGAAGAGGCCGTGCTCGACCGAGAGGCTCTGGACGGGCAGCAGGGTATCGAATCGATCCTCGAGTAAGTCCTGAAGCGCTGGATGCAAATCGAGGGTGTCTACGCCGACAGGGTCGACCTCCTCGGTCGTCGCCGAGATCGTATCGAACTTGGTGAGGTCGGGATCCAACCGCCCCTTGAGCAGGTTCGTGATCCGTTCTAGGTCCTGGACCTCGAGCATGAGTTCCTCGAGGCGATCTTTCGCCGCGCCGGTGACGTTCCCGACGTAGGAGAGTTCGCGCTCGAGTTCGCGGGAGGCGCAGTCGGTGCAGATCCAGTCGTTGTCGTCCTTGATCGCCGTCTTCGTCGTGATGGGCGAGTACCGGCCTGAAGACGCACAGTACCGGCAGGTTCGGACGACCTTCGTCTTGTCGTCGAGCTGGTAGCCCGCGAACATCGCCTCGAGTTCCCGTCGTCCTCCAGGCGAGGTTTGTTCGGAGATGCGGATGCGAGCGGCCCGTCTGGCCAGGTCGACGAACTCGTCGGGCTGGCGGGGCTCCTCGCTCGAGCCGCGTTTGACGCGGAATTTGGCGGGGCGTGGCCCCGCAGAGGTCTCCGAGAGGCCGAGTTTCGCCCGGAAGAGTCGCTTGCCGTCGCGGGTGACGACCACGAGGTAGTCACTCCCGGTCTCGTGACAGAAGATGGTCTCGACCTCGGGAACCTGTTTCGACACGAATAGGGGTAACAGGGTGGATTACTTGAGCGATTCGAACTGTCGTGGTCGGCTGCCCGTGCGTTCTCGAGTCGTCGGCTGCCCGATCGGTGGGGGTGGCCCCGTCCCCTCACCGTGCGCTCTCGAGGACCCACTCCTGGACGGCAACGGTGCCGAGGAGGACGAAGGCGACGAACTCGGCGCTCTTAGCGAGCAGGGCCGCGAGGTCGGCCCGGAGATGGGCACCGAGGTCCTCGAGGAAGCCGCCGCCGTGTCCGCCAGGGCCGTCGTCTGCGTGGTCGTGATTGTGATCGTGGGAGTGCTCGAGGCCCACCGACTCGAGCGGCAGTACGGCGTCGGCGACGCCGAGGAGGTGCCAGTCGACGTAAAAGACGAAGGCGAGGAAGGCCAGGACGGCGGCGATGGAGACGGCGTGGACGCGCTGAATCCGGTCGGTCCGGTAGCCGCCGACGAGGGCGTAGACGACGACGGCGAAGCCGAGGAAGAGAACGGGCAGCGTGCGGTCCCCGTCGGCGGTGAGCACCGCCAGGACGCCCTCGAGACCCAGCGCGAGGTGGACGGTCGCCGAGACGAGCAAGAGTGCGCCCCCGACGGCGACGAGGGTGCCACGGGCGTTCCTCGCGTCGAACGGCCGCCAACAGAGGAAGCCGACGGTGGCGACGAAGGCGGCCGTCGAGAGGGCGTAGGCGTTCGCGTACACCATCGTCGTGACGGCGGTGGTCCCCCCGGCTCCGACGAGGGCGGCGATCAGGGGGAAGCTACAGCCGACACACGAGAAGACGCCCACGAGGCCGACGGAGGCGTCGCCGCCCGCATCGAGGACGGTGACGTACATCAGGTACGTGAGCGCGATGAAGCCAATCAGGAGGTACGGCGTGATCGCCGACATGACTGTCGGGCCCGAGTACGTGAGCGCGGGGCCGTAGCCCGGTGGCAGGGTGAGGACGAGGTCGAAGCCGTAGACGAAGTCGGCCTGCTCGGGCGTGAATTCCGCGTGGCCGTGGTAGGCGTGACCCTCGCGGAGAAAACCCCCGAAGTACGCGAGGACGAGGAAGTAACCGACGGCGAACCCGCCGGCGATTCGCTTGCTTCGACTCGGGGCCGCGGGTGGGTCGACCCACCAGATGGCCCAGAGGCCTACGGTGATCCAGACGATCGGGTAGAGGTGAAAGAGCCCAGGGGTGGCGTCGGTGACCACGAGGTAGACGAACACCAGGAACAGCTGCACGGTGATGATCGTGGTCCAGAGCAGCGTGGTCCGTGGGGCTGGAGTGCATCGCTTGAGGCGGTGGTCGACGGCCATCGGCTGCTAGTCGAGGGTTCGGCCGAGTGCGGTTAAGCACCGTGGAACGGGAAGCGTCCCCGGACACAGCGGCTGACGGTCACCGTCGAAGACACCGGGCGAGGCCACGAACGACACGACGCAGGCGACTACAGGTACCATAGTATTATACTCCAAATTGTGAATCGCTTCACTACGACTTTGATACTGCCATCCTCACTCGAGCCCATCGCCGCCCGCGACCACCGTGCCGTCGACCATCGTCATCGTCACGTCGATGTCGGCGATCGAACCGGGGCGGTTCCAGGGCGAGTCCTCGAGCACCACCAGATCCGCTCGTTTTCCGACCTCGAGCGTCCCCAGTCGGTCCTCGTCGAAGCCGGCGTAGGCCGCCCCGCAGGTGTACGCCCGCAGGGCCTGCGTGACCGACAGCCGCTGGGCCTCGGCCGGGGCGTTGACGGCGTACTCCACCCCGAGAAGGGGATCGAGGGGCATACAGTCCGAACCGAAGGCGAGGGGGACGCCGGCCTCGAGCATCGACCGAAAACGGTTCGACCCCCTGCGTCGGCGCTCGCCCAATCGCTGGTCGTAGAGCCCGCCCTCGCCGGCCCACTGGAGGAAATTGGGCTGGGCGGAGGCGACGATGCCCGCCTCGGCCATGCGCTCGAGGTGGTCGTCGGTGGCGAGTTCGGCGTGTTCGACGCGGTGGCGCTTCCGGGCGACGTTGGGCGTAGCCTCGAAGGCCGAAACGGTCTCCTCGATCGCCTCGTCGCCGATGGCGTGGACGCTGAGCTGGTAGTCGCCGTCCTCGGTGGCGCGGCTGGCGATGGCCGCGAGTTCGTCGGGGTCGACGACCCACTGACCGTGGCCCGCGTCCTCGGGGGCGCCATCGTCGGGTTCGGCGGCGTCGTCATCAGGAAGATCCGCGTAGGGTTCGACCAACTTGGCCGTTCGCCCGCCGAAGCTCCCGTCGGTGAACGTCTTGATCGCGCCCGTCTGGACGAATCCGCTTCCAGCGTTGGTGACGAGCCCCGTATCGAGGGCGCTCTCGAGGTGGTCACTCCAGTAGTCGAGGCGAACGCGACAGGTCAGTTCACCTTCGCTCTCGAGGTCGCGGTACACCCGCGGGGCGTGGGAGTCCCGGACCTTGTCGTGGACGCAGGTCACGCCGAGGCTGTTGGCGTGGTCGATGGCAGCGGTGACCAGTTCCCGGGTTTCGGCGTAATCAGCCTCGATGGCGTCCCAGACGGCCTCGGTCGCTTCCTCGACCACAATGCCAGTGGGCTCGCCGTCCTCGCGCTGGACGTCGTGGGCGGGCATCGAGGCCTCGAGGCGCTCGAGGGCCACCGAGTTCAGCGAGGCGGTGTGCATGTCGACGCGCATCGCGACCACGGGGCGATCCTCGCTGACGGCGTCGAGGTCGTCGGCGCGCAGGTAGCGGTTCTCGGGCCACGCGCTCTCGTCGTAGCCGAAGCCGAGGAGCCACTCGCGTTCGGGATTAGCGTCGCCCTCGGCGGCAAGGGTGTCGAGGGCACCCTCGAGTGACTCGGCGTCACTCAGATCGGCGTGCACGAGGTACTGCCCGAGGTTCTCCATGTGCGTGTGAGCGTCGATAAATCCGGGGAGGACGACGCGGCCACCGCAGTCGATGACCTGGGTTTCGACACCCTCGAGGAACTCGACTTCGTACTGGCGGTCGACCCTGACGATTTCGCCGTCGCGGATGGCGAGGGCCTCGGCCGGTTCGGGTTCCCCCTCGAGACCGGCCTCCTCGAGCGGGTACACACGAGCGTTCACGAGAATCGTGTCGGCAGCAGTGGTCATTGCCCGAGTAGGCGCAGGGCACGGCCAAAACGGTTGGGGAAGCGGCCCGCCGGGGGCGAGTCGGGCCCGCAACCGAAACGGCGTTCGTGTTAGAAACTGTATGTGTTGGCATGGTTTCACGCGAAAACCGCGTCATCGCCGGCGCACTCGCCCTGTTCGTGACCGTCCTCGCTGGCCTAATCGCCCTCGAGATGACGGTTGGAGTCGGGATTGACACCCAGCCACTCGCCGGGTTCGTGCTGATCGTTGGATTCGCCATCTGGGTACCACAGGTGGTGCTCGCACTCGACCCCGAAGCCGACGAGATTGGCCGGCGAACGCGGATTCGCTTTGCCGTGATCGCGACCCTCGTGCTGGCGTTCGTCCTCGGGGATGTCAGCGGCGACCCCCAAGAACGGGCCATCGTGTTGGTGGGCGCACTGGCGTTCGTCTTCCTGATCGGGGTGGAAGTCGTGGTCGGCTACCGGATCGCCAGTCGAGAAGGGACACCGTAGCCCCCGGGTGCCGTCCAGCCGGTTGTACTGGGTCGGGGAAAATGAGAGCGAGTATCGAATCGTATCGACACGAGAGGGTGCCTGAAGGGCTACTCGAGGGAACTCATACGGATTAGTGTCGTCTCTTACCGGTGAGTGCCGAACCGGGGCTGGCACTCACCGGTAAATAGTGACACTAAACCGTATCAGTCTTCCGTCCAGTACATCAGGTTCTCCTTTTCGGTGCCACAGTCCGGACACGTCTCGGGCAAGCCCTCGTCGAGGTCACCCATCTCGCCACACTCGAGACAGCGCCACATCAATTCGGCCTCGCCGGTTCCCTGGGTCCCTCGAGCGTGGTCGGCGGCGGTCTCGACGCCATCGCGGGTGGCGACGAAGAAGCCGCTCCGATCGAACCCGCGGATGCTGCCCAGGCGGGTCCCATCCGCGTCGAATACGGCCTGGCCGAACCGGACCTCGAGGTCGTCCTCATCGGCTGTGGTGTCACTGTTGCTGGCTGGTGTGTTACTCATGGGCGAGGCTCCCACGAGCAAGGGCATAAAACCCCAATGGGCCGTCGACGACCGACGAATAACTGACAACCGACGAATCACTAACGGCCGGGAAATCACTGACGGCCGGGAGGCGACCAGCGCGAGCGCGCTGGTCGACCGACCCGGGGGAGGGCAGGCTACCTAACACGTACCGCGAGCGCCCCTGGCGCGAGCGGGCCGACGACCGATGTGAGCGAGCGAACGGAGGGAGGAGTGCTTTTGGTGGAGATTTTGCCGAGTGACCGTTCGGCGTGCGGCAGCCTCGCTGCCGCCGCCGAACGAGAACGCAGTGCAAAAGGTCCTACATGAAATCCGCAATCCCGCTCTGTTTGTTCTTATCGTTCTCGAAAATACTCTCGAGAGCCTTTTCGAGCACCTCGAGGCGCTGTTTCGTGTAATCCCGACAACCGTACTCCTCGGCGACCTCGATGGCGGTCTGCATGTACTTGTTGACCGACCCCTTGTGGACGGTCAGGTTCACCCGGCCGCCACACTCCCGACAGCTCTCCGTCAGGGGCATCCGCCGGAACTTCTCACCACAGTCCAGACACCGCGTCTCCTGGCGCGAGAAGGCTCGCAGGTTTCCGATCAAGTCCGGCAGGAAGTGGTACTCGATGACCCGCTCGGCCACGTCCGTCTCGTCGACGGCCTCGAGCTTGCGTGCCAGCTCGAGCTGAGCGTCCATCTTGTCCATCATCGAGCCAAGCGTCTTGTACGCCGAGAGGTCCGGCCCCAGGGCGATGTCGGCCGTGTCGTGGGTGTGCTCGAAGCCGGTGTACGCCGCGTCGGTGCCGAGACTGTCCTCGGCGATCTCGACCAAGTCCTCGACGTCGCCGGGGTCGGCCTGCTCGAGGGTCGCCTCGTAGAACGCACGGGGGTACTCGGAGACGACATCCATGTTGTGGGCCTCGTCGTCGATCTCGGAAGGGTCGATGCGGGAGGACATCACGAGGGGGGCGTCCATGGAATTGTGCGCATAGAGCCAGTTTGCGGTGAAGATCGGCTCACCACCAACCTGTAAGTCATAGAGGTGTCCATCGTAATCGACTGTTTCGATCGACGTGATTCTGAGGTAGGAGAGATCACCGTCGACGAGCGGGCGGATGGTTTCGAGCATAGTGACCGCTTCCGCCGGCAAGTCACGTTGCTCGAGATCGTCGATGATTGACTGCAGTTTCTCGAGTGAGATGTTCTCTCGACGCTTGAGATATTTTGGAATGCACTGGCGGACCCCGTCAATATCCATTTCGCGAATCCGGAACAACTCGTCGGGAATCGAGACGACCAGACTCTTGGGGTGGTACGATTCCTTTCCGTCGAGGATCCGGCGAAGTGGGTTGTCGTTCGCGCCGCCAGAGACGGTGATTGTGTAGATGGGTTGTCGGGAGGCGTCTCGTTCTCGACGTGAGATGTTTGCCACGAGACCGAGGCGGTGACACAGGAACACGATCCCGTCTTTGACGCTCTCGCTCGTCGTGTGAAATGCAATCCCGCTGTAATTGTCGTCGCTCGATTCTGAACCGTCCCCAGCAATGAATCCGCGCAAGAACGCGAGAACGAGGTCTCGTTCTCCCCGAAGGATACAGTCGGGGATGGTCTTCTCACTCGAATTGTACGAATCATGCTGTTCGAACCCGAGATCGTACAGGACATCGAAGAAGACAGCTGGGAAGGCAACTTCGTAGGCACGGTTCGACCACCGGACGCTGGGCTCGCTTCCGAGCACGTTCGTCGCCGCTTCGACCACCCGATCGACGAGTTCATCATCCGCATTGTGTATCGCTGGCCGGGTTCCGGAAAGCGTCCCTTCAGCGACGAACATTCCGAGCAACCACGCGAAGTCTTCGTCTACCTCGAGGAAACGATCGATACAGTCAGAGGAACCCCAACGACCCACGGCACACGAATCGGGCAGTGGCCGTGCGTCGTGTCTCGATTCGGTCGTCTCGAGTGTCTCTCGGCTGACCTTTCTTCTGGCGAGCCTATAGGAGAGTCCACCGTCGAACGCAACCCGGGTGTCACTGCCGCGGTCGGCATCCCCCCAGACGCTCCTGAGCCACGCCTCGTGGTCGTCATCGATCAACACGTAGGGATCGTCGACACATTCAAGCACGTCGATACTCGTTTCGATCGGTTCGAGAGAAAGGTCCCGAGGCCCGACGATGAGGTCACCCGCTTCGAGGTCGGAACCCGCGACGTCCTCGATCCCGTCAGCGTAGCGAAAGAGGCTGTGATCCGTAGTGATCTCGATTTCACGGCCAAACTGGGTGGTGATTCGGAGGAGACGTTCGTCGTCAGCGGCCTCGTATCTAATTGCCTTTTCGATCGGTTGCGGTGACGCCTCGTGGTTCTCATCGAAGGCGTACGTTTGCCACCCCTCGAGGGCGACTGTCTTCTTTTCGAACTTCCCGTCGAGTTCGACCGGAAGTTCGAGTTCGTCCCAGAACTCCTCGAACGTCAAAAATCGAAGGTCCCCCTCAGGGTCGAACGCGATCAGTTGGGAGTCGGCCGCAACGCTGCCGCCACGCTGGTCTGGAAGATATTGGCGTGAAAAGTTCAACAGGCCATCCATGAGTAACATCACGCAGTCCTCGTCCCCGTCGCACTGGCCGGTATAGAGGTTATTAGCAGCGACTGTGTGTGTGCCCGAAACGGTAAGACAGTAGGTGTATTCGACATCGGCCTGGACGATTTGGGCTCGGCTTACTATATCAACCCGCGGGCTGTAACCGTCAGTTTTCCGAGCGGCGTTTCCATCCGGAACGGAGACGTGGCTCGCTGTGAGCGGAATCTCGTGACCAGGTTCGATTTCGCTCGCTGAAAGGCGCTCCATCCCGTCATCCCAGACGACCATCGAATGCTCAGGCGTCACCGTCACCGTTCGGTTTCCTCGAGTTTCGATGCGAATGAGATGGTCGGGTGCAGGGTGTTTCGAAACAGTTTCAACCGAGCACGACACTTGGGAGCCGTTGGTGTCAATAGACAGGACAGAAACAGCGTCGTCCAGATCTTGAACCTGTGTCCCGAAATCGTCCGTTCGTGGCTCGGTCAATCTGGACTCGACGAATTGTTCGATCGGTTGCTCCCGAACCACCCCATCCCCGTTTTCGACCTGAATTGTCGTCTCCGGATGGAAGCAATTCCGGCGTTTCGCGGCGTGAAAGAACGGATGCGCATAGCCAACCGCCGCACTCGTAAAACCAATAACTCTCCCGACAGTTGCCGCCGACGTGTGGGGAGCCATGCCGAACACCAGTTCGCCCACGAGGTCCTGGCGATCCTCGAGCTCGTAGAACCGATCCAGGCCGTAGTACTGCTCGAGGAGGTCGTCGATGAACGCGGCGGTCTGCATCATGTGCTGGGCCGCGCCATCGGAGAGGACGATGTCCTGGACCTTGAGTTCGACCAGCTGGTCCTCGTGGGTGAGCGGTTCGCCGTGGATGTCTTCCTCGTAGCCCAGGGCCTGGAGTTGGCCCACGGTGATGTCGAGTTCGCTGGCCCTGACCGACGTCACCGGGAGGTCGGTCATGTCGTAACGAACCGTGCCGTCCTTGAAACTCGAGACGTCGTGTTTCGCCCGGAGAACTCCTTTCTCCATCGGCTCGGGAATCTTGTCTCGGGAGGTGAGGCCCTTGACGCCTTTGAGGATCTCGAAGGCGTTTTCGCGCTCGCCGACGGTTTCGAGTGCGTCGCGATAGGCGGCGTGGACGTCGATCTCACGGGTGTCGACGCAGGTGGCCTCGACCGCACAGCGAGGGCACTCGACGCGGCCAGCCTCGTCGGGTTCGACCTGTTGGTCACACTCCGGGCAGCGGTAGTCCGGCGTGGTCCGGTCGTCGCACTCGGGACAGCGGTTCTTGTAGGTCTCCTCGCCGCAACCCTCACAGCGCTGGCGGCCGATCTGAAGGTCGACGACCCCTGGGGTGTCTGACATGGTCTCGGCGTACGTGCCGGCGTCGGCGACGTTTCGCTGAGCGCCGCCGGCCTCGCCGATGGGGAACAGGGTGTGGACCGCCGGGCTGAGGTCGCGACGCTCCGACTTCTCGGGGCGACCCATCCGGCAGCCGACTCGAGTCGGAGCGCGTTCCCGAACCGTGAACGGCGCGACTTCGTTGACGGCCTCGACGGCGTTGTCGCCTTCGGTCTCGGTCCCCCAAGTGCGGGCCCGTGGACGCAGGTCCTCGAGCGTCCAGAGCCGCTCCAGGTCGGCACTCAGACCGAGGCTTCGGACGAACGGCAGCGGATCGTCGATCTCGAGACGGTCCGTGCGCTGGCGGTGTTCGATGACGATAGCCTCGAGCGCCTCGCGAGTAGCGTCGGTGTGCTCGAGGACGAGCGTTTCGGTCCCGTCACCGGGCTCGAGGGCCCCTTCGCTGACGGCACTCGCGAGCCCATCGAGGGCCTCGACGGAGAGGTCGTGCCACTGGTAGGTGTATTTCGGATGCAACGGCGCGTCGTGTTCGGTGGCCCACGCCAGGGCCTCCGCGGACGTGGGATCGGCGAGGTCGGTTTGTGGATCGTCCTCGAGGGCCTGCACGTCGGCCCCGGCGGCCGCGAGGTCCTGACGCCACCACTCGAGGCAGTAGCCGGCGGGGGCGAGCGGGTGGTTGTTCTCGACGAACTCGCCGTAGTTGACCAGGTATTCGCCCGCATCGAGGATTTTCTCGACGCCGTTCTGGACCGCCCTGGCCTCCTCGACGTCGTCGATCCGGCGGACGTCGCCGTTCGCCAGCCGAACGGTAGGCCCCTCGATAGTGTCGACCGGGATGATCCCGTGGGCCTTGCCGGGCCGTTCGGTTTTGATCTGGGTTCCCGCCGCCAGGAAATCGTCCACGATGTGCATCGTCGCGGGGTGGATCCCGCCCGTCGCGAACCCGTGGTTTCGCGCCCGACCGTATCGCAGGCGCAGTCCACCCTCCGCAGAGGGGTGTGAGAAAACCGGTCGGCCGGCGATCAAATCGCGAAGGAACTTGGTGGATGGGTCGGCTCGAGGGGGGCCCGAAGCGCCGTCATCGTTCTTGATATCGCCGGCGTTTTCCTCGTCACTCGCGGTCTCATCGTCCTCCGCGTCAGGTCCGGCTTCGGCCTCGTCCGCCTCGTCTTCGGCTGTGTCATCCGCATAGGTCCCGTCGATGAGGTCCTGGAGCCACGGCCAGTCGATCTCCTCGAGCTGGGAGGTGTAGCGCTGGATCTTCGGGGCCTTGAGGGCGATCCCCTCGGCCATCACCAGACACATGCCGCCACGAGCCGAGTTGGTGTCGACGCGCTCGAGGTCCCGAAAGCCCGAGACCTCCTCGTCGCCGGTGGCCTCGCCGTCGAGCATGATCGGCAGGTGTCTGGCGATGAATTTGGTCTCCGTGTCCTTCGGGGAGTACTGTAAGCCGGTCTCTTTGTCGTAGAGGGCGGTTTCCTCGGCGTAGCGCTCGATCTCCTCGCTGCGAGCGTCGTAGGTCTCGAGGCCGACGAGCGCGCGGGTGTAGTCGGCAACCAGTACCGAGAGGGCCTGGGCCGTCCCTCCCGCAGAGCGGATCGGGCCGGCGTAGTAGACGTTGACGAACTCGGTGCCGTCGTCGTTCGGGAGGATCTCGACTCTGTCGATGCCCTCGATTGGTGCCGCGACGACCCCTTCGGTCAGCAAGGCGACGGCCGTCCGGACCGCGCCCTCGACCTTGCCCGCTTTCGTCTCGTAGTCGCCGACCCGCCCCGCCGCGAAGTCCTTCGCCAGTTCGAGGGCCGCCTCCTCGCGGGACATCTGCCCCTCGAGTTCCCGAACGCGGTCGGCGACGCCGTCGATGCCGAGGATGTTCTCGACGCGGTCGGCCATGTCCTTGGCGACCGGGATTTCGACCTCGGGACTGGGGTCGCCGCCGCGTGCCTTGGCGCGTTCGGCGACCGAAAACGCCTCATCGAGTTGGCTTTCGAGCGTCTCGAAGTAGCGCTCGTCTTCCGGTCGCATCTCAGAGCCAGAGGTCGAGGTCGGTGCGTTCGTCGTGGCGTCGCTCGAGTGGGTCGGCGAATGTACGCAGGTAGACCTCGCCGGCAAAGACGGTGGCGGCGTCGAGGTGGCCCGCGATGGCCTCGCCGTCGGGTCGGGAGCACACGGCGTGGGTGTGGGCGAACACCTCGCCGTCGAGCAACGAGATATTCCCCACGCAGCTGGCGACCTCGAGGGGTTCATCGAACGTCACGGGTTCGTACTGCGTTGTCTCCTGGTCGTAGAACCAGAGTTCGGCGTCCTGGACGGCCCCGAGCGCGGTGAACCAGCCAGCACTCGCGTCGACCGCTTTCGCGAGTGCCTCGATCTCCTCGCGCCAATCAGCGTCCGTCTCGAGGCGGGCGACGTACTCCCCCGTCGTCTCGACTGGCCGGTGGTGCATGCGACGTGACTGTGCGCCACGGTCAAAAAAAGCCACCGCTTGTGCGCATCCGCGCGCTCGATCGATCACGGGTGAGGCCAGGTTGTCGGGAGATGATGACGAGCCAGCGCTCGCGGTCGGGGACGCGTTTCGACAACGAACAAGCGCGTGACGGGAGCAATGACCCCATCCGCTGACCGCACGGCTGGAGGCGAGCCACCGACCGGTGTGTTTTTCTGCCAGCCGCGTGCTTTCTCGAGCATGACCAGCGACGAGTCCGATACTGAGCCCGACAACGGCTCCGGGGACGAGGAGGGCCTGACCTACGCCGAGACGGGCGTCGACATCGACGCCAGCGAGGACGCTACCGCCGCCCTGCTCGAGGCGTTCGGCAGCGGGCTGAAAACGGAGTACGCGGGCCTGCTGGACATCGGCGACCGCTATCTCGCGCTCGCCACCGACGGCGTCGGGACGAAACTGCTCGTCGCCGAGGCGATGGACGACTACTCGACCATCGGCATCGACTGCATCGCGATGAACGTCAACGACCTCGTCGCCGCGGGCGTCGAACCCGTTGCCTTCGTCGACTACCTGGCGATCGACGAGCCCGACGACGGCCTGACGGCCGAGATCGGCGAGGGGCTGGCCGTGGGCCTCGAGGAGGCGAACCTGACCCTGTTGGGCGGGGAAACGGCCGTGATGCCCGAGGTAGTGACCGGCTTCGACCTCGCAGGCACCTGTGCCGGACTGGCGCTCAAAGACGAGATCCTCGAGGGCGAGGCCGCCGTCGGCGACGCCCTCGTGGGATTCCCCTCGAACGGCATCCACTCGAACGGGTTGACGCTGGCTCGGGAGGCGGTCACCCGCAACCACGCCTACACCGACACGTTCCCGCTCGATCCGGAGGTGACCATCGGCGAGGAACTCCTGCGACCGACGCGACTGTACACCCATTTGCTCGAGCCGATGCGCCGCCACGGCGTTCGCGCTGCGGCCCACGTCACCGGCGGTGGCTGGACGAACCTGCTCCGGATGGGCGAGCACCGGTACGTGATCGAGGACCCACTTCCCAGCCACCCGATCTTCGAGTTCGTCGCCGAGGAGGGCAACGTGAGCGACGAGGAGATGTACCGGACGTTCAACATGGGCACCGGGTTGGTGGTGGCCCTCGAATCCGAGGCCGCCGAGGCGATGGTCGCGGAGACCGACGGCCAGCTCGTCGGTCACGTCGAGGACGGGGCGTCGGTGGAGATTCGCGGGCTGTCGCTGTCCTGAGCCAGGGTGGCTGGACGGAGACGTCGCTCGAGCCCACTCACCGGGATTCGTCGCGTTCGTCCTCGAGATCAACGCCTGGGGGATCGGGCCACTCGTTCTCACTCGAGTTCCCCCACTTGCGTCCGTCTGTCGTGGCCTCGCCATCTCCCACCCCGTCATCCACGGCCTCACGCGGGACCGCACCCGGCTGATCCTCCGGCGTCCGCACGTCCCAGGGGACCTCGTCGGCCCGCGAAGGGTGGACGTTCACTTTCCCGCCCCGATACGGGTCGGTGTCGGGATCGTAGTCGAGTTCGCTCCGGGTGAGCAAGTAGACGATCGCGCCGTAGACGGGGATCAAGAGGACGATCGCACCCCACTTTCGCTGGTTCAGGCCGAGATCCCGAGCGTCGTAGTAGACCGCCGCGGCGAGCAGGAGCTGGACGAAAACGGGGATTGCGACCAGGGCCGCGAGCACAAGCGGGCGCATACGGTGTTTAGGAGATGGACGCCCCTAAGTCGATTGCATCCGGCCGCACGTGCGCGAGGTGAACTGATCGACGGCCCACAGCCGGGTTCGGTCCCTATGGATACCGAGCGATCGGTGCCACGCGGTTCGACGTCGCCGCCCGTTCCCGCCGCCCGGTAACTGCCTCGGTGATCGCTGTACGGTGTTCCTCCCAGGTTTCGTATCTCGCGACTGGGGTCGCCCCGACCGGGACGCACGTTCGTGTCATTATATCTACTGGGTCGCGTAGGAGAGCGGAGAATCAAGGCATTCGTCGATCTGCAGGCACCTCGTGACCTCGGGTCACACCCCACGACGGCTTCGGGAAACGATGCCGCTCAGGCCGGCGCGGACGACCATCGCTGGCGCTCCCGAAGCACGCGCCCCACGAGCGAGAGATCCCGCACGCCGAGCAACTTGGTGATGGCCCGCCAGCTCCCCTTGTTCGCCTTGGCGAGCGTGTCGTCGTCGAGGCGGTTCAGATCGTTCATCAGTTTGTCGTACCGGTCGTTCGACGCGAGGTAGAGCAGATGGGTCATCAACAGTCGGCTCTGGACGTTCGGGGCGACGTCCCGGTGCCAGAGCGTGTCGTACACCTCGAGGTGCTCGGCGGTCGGTTCGACGTCGCCGTGTTTGAGACAGCTGTCGGCGGCGACGGCGGCGGCGCGTCCGGATTTCATGCACGTGTGAATGCCCTCACCCCAGAGCGGGTCGACCGTGGGAACGGTGTCGCCGATGGCCATGAACCGGTCGGTGTGGATCTGCCCAGGCGGCTGGATGTGCGCGGAGCCACGGTGCTGGCGGCCCTCGATGCGTGTTGCGTTCTCGAAGCGCGGATCGTTGTCGATCCAGTGAGTGAGGTAGTCGTCGATGCTGAAGTTGTCCTTGCCGTACTGGCGGTGGCTCTCGTTTTGGATGTAACAGACGCCGACCTTCGCGGTGTCCCCGCCCGTATGGAAGATCCAGGAGTAGCCGCCGGGGGCCGTGTCGTGGTCGAGGCGGAGCATCATCGCGTCGGTGAGATCGGCGAAGTCGGGGTGGTCGATGTCGATCCCCTCGAGTTCGTACTCGATCCCGATAGCGTGGTTCTCGCGCTCGAGGTCGCTGACGTCGAGCTGTTTCGCGAGGGGGGCCGCGGGGCCGGTCGCGTCGATCACGATGTCGGCGTAGACCGCCTCGTCGCCGTTGTACCGCACGCCGACTGGCTCGCCGTCTTCTACGATCGGGGCCGTTGCACGGGCATCGAAGCGATACGCCGCGCCCTCTTCGCGGCTGTCCTCGACCAGGAACCGCTTGAACTTCGCGAAGTCGAGGACGGCACCGGGTTGTTCCTGAACGTACCAGTCGTTCGGGGATTCGAGAACCACCGAATCGGTGTACTGTTGGACGACGTCGTCCGGGATTCCGAAGGAGGCCATCATCGACGGGAAGGTGCCGGCAGTCGACTTGTTCGACTGTTTGGGGAACTCGTCTTCACCCTCCGTCTCGAGGACGACGACGTCGTACCCCCGGGTGGCCAGATCGCGGGCGCACTGTCCCCCGGCGGGGCCCGCCCCGGCGATCACTACGTCGTAATCTTCGTTCATAGCGAATTGAGTGCACTCGAGGGTAATGAGTGTGCATAGTTCGCTTTTTCTGTTTGTCCCGAAACCGGTACCTACCACGGGGATTCTGTGGTTTTCCAGACCACGGATTTTTCGCACGAGACCGTGGACATCACCCCTCCGTGAGGGAGTGTGTGGTCGCGTTCTGGCCAGCGACGGTCCGGGCCAGTCGCTGCCCACAACGCAGTGACCACGGACCCGACGAGCCCTCGAGGACACCGAAGAACGGACCACACGACCGGGGAGAGCGGGTGTTAGCCGGCCCGGTCACCGGGCAGGAGTCGCCTGGCGACCGTCTGCGTACGCACCGTCAACGTCGTCGTCGTCCTGGAACTCGCCTGCAGCGCCGCGTTGATCGCCGCGTAACAGCCGTCGAATCGAACGGTGCCGTCCTCGCGTCGCCACTCGTCGATAGCACGACGCTCGAGTCGACAGGTCGGACACGTCTGGGGTAGCAGGGGCTGCTCGTGGCCGGCAGTCGCCGACCGCGTCAGTTCGAGGCCATCGAAACATCCCCGACAGTGCCCGAGGCCGATGGCGACGGTTTCGGCGAGTTCCACGACCTCCCAGAGCTGTTCCTGCAGGCCGCGTGCGGTCCCACAGAAGGCCGCGAGTGCGTCGCCGAGTCCGCCGGCCTCGGGTTCCGGCCGGTCGGTAGCCAGCGACTCGACCGCCGGATCGTCCACCGCCGCTTCGAGGGCGTCGAGCGTCCCGTCGACGGCCACCAGATGGACGAGGGCGTCCTGGCGCTCGCGCACGTAGTCGGGTTGTGGGTCCTCGGCCGCCTGCAATCGGCTCGGGATGGTCGTCGCGAGCGAGGCGAAGGCAGCCACGTTCGAGATGGCCTCGCTCTGGAGTGTCGTCGCCGCCTGCATGGTCTCGAACAGCGTGTCGCGATCCGTGAGCGGCGTCGCCGCTGACTCGCCCGTGAGTCTTCCATAACAGTCCTCACAGACGGTGACCAGAGCGCTCTCGTGGACCGATCCCTGCAGCGGTACGTCGCCGACGGCCGTCACCCGACCCGGCTCCTCCGTCGAGCCCGCTGAACTGGCTGGTGTATCCGCCGCCGGGTTCGAACGGCGGTCGCCACTCGCCGACGAGGCCGTGGGGTCGGCCGTCCTCGAGCCCTCGCGGGCGGTGGCCACTCCACACCGCCGACAGGTGTGGTCGTCCCGTGCGAGTACCGCAGTTCGGTCGGCCTCCCACGCTCGATCCGGGTCGTCGGATTCCTCCCTCACGAGTCGTCTTCCTCGTTCGTATCGCAAATAGTCTCCGGCTGAACCGGGCCCAGCCCGCCGACTCGAGACGAATCAAAACAGGGTCAAGCCCCGCCCGCCAAGACCCCCGTATGGAGGTTCACCGGATCGCCCTCGGCAACACCGTCTTCGAGGGAGCCAACAACGCGTACCTGTTCGACGGCGAGTCGACCGTCCTGCTGGACACCGGGGAGGCGATCGACCAGACCCGGGACGCACTCACTGCGGGACTCGAGGCCCATGGCCACACGTTCGCCGACATCGATGCCGTCGTCCTGACGCACTACCACGCCGACCACTCGGGGCTCGCCGGCGAGATTCAGGCGGCCAGCGACGCACCGGTTTACGCCCACCGCGCCGACGCGCCGCTGATCGCCGGCGACGCGGACGCCTGGGCAGCGTTCGAGGCCACGCAGCGACGGCTGTTCGACGCCTGGGGAATGCCCGAGGATGCACAGGCAGAACTACTGGCATTTCTCGAGGCCGGTGCGGACGCCGGCATCTACGGAGAGCCGGTCGACGTGACGCCCATCGAAGGCGGGGACACCCTCGAATTTGGAGCGTTCGTCCTCGAGACCCATCACGCACCCGGTCACTCGGCCGGCCTGTGCTGTTTTTCCGTGACCGACCGCCCGGGAGAGCTGTACACGGGTGACGCCCTCCTCCCCGAATACACCCCTAACGTCGGTGGCGCGGACGTCCGCCTCGAGGGCGCCCTCGCCGCGTACGTCGACACCCTGGAGTGGCTCATCGAGGCTGCGTTCGACCGGGCGTGGCCGGGCCACCGCGACCCCATCGACGATCCCGCCGCCCGGGCACGATACATCCTCGAGCATCACGAGGAACGAACCCATCGCGTGGCGACGGCCCTGGATCGGCTCGGCCCCGCCACCGCCTGGAGGGTTAGCGACGCGCTGTTCGGGGGCCTCCGGAACATCCACATCCTCCATGGGCCCGGCGAGGCCCACGCCCACCTCGAGCACCTCCGCGAGCAGGGAGCGGTGGTCCGCGAGGAGCCGGCCGACGAGCCCTGGACGTACGCGCTCACCGCCGAGGGACAGGACCACCTCGAGGCCCTCGAGGACGGGACCGCAGGTGACCGATGGCCCCTCGAGACCGCGACCTGAGACACGTTGTATCGCCAACATTTTGACGTTCCACCAGTTTGGTGTCGCGTATGGACACGACGACGTCGGACGCGTTGCCCGCACGACCCACACTCGGATCGCTGGTCGGGTCGCTGCGCTCAAAACAGAGTTACAGCCACCTCGCATACCTCCTGCTCGCGATTCCACTCGGCTTTGCCTACTGGTTCGTGATGGGGTTCGGGCTCATCTTCGGTCTACTGACGGCGGTCGTTGGGGTCGGGCTCATCGTCCTATTCATCACGATCGTCGTGGTGCGTCTCCTCGGCGACCTCGAGCGCTGGCTGGCAAACGCGCTGTTGACCGTCGACCTCGAGTCCCCGGACGACCGGCCCGAGCCCGATGGGACCTGGACGGCGTTCGCGAGTTACCTCGCCGCGCCCTCCACGTGGCGCGCCTTCGGCTTCGTACAGCTGAAGTTCTTGCTCATGATCGTCGGGTTCATCCTACTGTTCGTCGGCTGGACGGCGCTCGACCTCCTCACGACGCCGCTTCGATACCCCACGACGCTCGAGTTCGGCGAGGTCAACGGCGAACCGGTCACCTGGACGGTCGACACCCTCCCCGAAGCCGCCGTGGCGGTTCCCCTCGGCCTCGCGCTGGCGCTGGTCGTTTTCCTCCTCGCGAACGGCTTCGGCTACGTGGCCGCGCGGATGGCCGAGGCGCTGCTCGATGCCGATCGAAGCGGAACCGACGACGATAGGAGCCACCTCGAGGGCGGACAGCGACCCCCGCTCGAGGGTGGCCGCACCTGATACCGTTTAGTGTCACTATTTACCGATGAGTGCCGAACCGGGGCTGGCACTCACCGCGAAGAGCCGACACGAATCCGTATGAGACGGTTGTCCGGTCGTCGCTTCCCCGCGAGTCCCCCTCACGGCCCGGCACTCACCGGGACGACGGTACACCAGATCGTATCTCCGGGATGGGCTCAGACCGGTTCCTCGCCGGTCCGCCACGAGCGGCCGAGTGCGGTGCGCTCGACGCTCTCGTAGGCACCGTCCTCGAACACCGTGACACGACCAGTCTCCTCGCTCACCGTCAGGGTCGCGATCACGTCCGACCGCGTCGAGACGTCCAGAGCACTCATGTGTCGGGCGCCCATCCATGGCTGGTAGGCGAGATCCGGGTCGATCTCCTCCATCCGAAACCGCACTAACTGTTCGGAGACGACGCCGTCGACGGAGACGACCGTGGCCCCATCACAACCGTAAGCAACGGTGGTCGCGGCCTCGAGGAACGTCTCGGGTGCCTCGAGCGGGAGACGCCCGTGGTCCGGCCAGACGTTTGCGCCCATCGGGTCCGCGAACGATCGGATCGACGGACCGACGATCACCGCAACGTACATTCCTGGGCCGTAGACGCGTGATTCGTCCCAGCGGTCGAATCCCAGCGAGATCTCCTCGAGGGTGTACCGCAGGGTTGCGAGCAGGCGTTCGACGCGGGTGTGACTGGGATAGTCGATGTGGAGTGGGTCCACCCCGGCGTCGGTGTCGGCGTTTGCGCCTGCAGGTCGGTCGCCATCACTGTCGACGGTGGGCATACACCCAGTCGCGGTGGCAGGGACAAAACCGTTTCCTCGAGCCCAGATAGGTCGACTGGGCCACAATCCTGAAACCGGCCCCGCCGAAAAAATCGACGGGCATGAATGTAGCGGCTGAGGCGTCGATCGGCGAATACGTCATCGATGGCGAAAACACTGGCACGTTCGCCGTCGACGACGCCAGTCTCACGGTCACTCCTGTGGACCCTGTTGCGTGGCCCTCGTTTGCTGTCCCAACCAGGAAAGTCACCAGTATCACGTTCAAACGCGACACGACACTCCATCGAAACGGGATACTCGGGTGGTTCTTCGCGGGGGTAACCGCACTGCTGATCGTGATCGGCTATTTCGACAGTTTCGTCGGTCAGCCCATGGATCCCGATCTTAGCTTGGTCACCTTCATCCTCGGGCTGTTTATTTTCGGGGGCGTCTCGACCACGTACGACTACCTCGCCGGTGAAAACGACGACGTCATCGTCGTGTCCATCCGAACGGACGACGGCGAACACCACATCGTCACCGGACGGATGAAAAACACGGCGTTCGTCGAGGCGTGTGCCAAACGCATCGAATCCAATATCGAAACGAGAAACCGGAGCGAGGCACTTAGGCGCCACCTCGAGTATGGACGCCACTCGTTTTGAAGAGGTAGTGGCGAACCCACGCTCGTGAACGGGCAGCGGTGATTCGAGACGACGCTCACTCGGCGTCGGAACGTCACTCGAGCAGTGTCCTGAACGGACAGCGGTGATTCGAAACGGGGGATCGGCGACCCGCTCGGTTGGTCAGCGACCCGAACTGCGACAATCCCGCTCAGTAGCCCTCGAGGTCGTACAGCTCGCCGTATTTGCTTTTTGCGTAGGCAAGGAAGTGATCGGCCGTGTAGCCCTCGCCGGTCGCTTCCTCGACGAGATCCGGGGTCGTGTAGCGTTTCCCGTGGGCGTGGATCTCTTCGCGGAGCCACTGGTTCAGATCCGCGAACTCGCCCTCGCGAGTGCGCTCGTCGAGGTCACCCAGGTCGTCCTCGGCGGCGGTGTACAGCTGCGCCGCGAGTACCGACCCCAGCGAGTACGTCGGGAAGTAGCCGAAGGAGCCGTGGCTCCAGTGGATGTCCTGTAAGCAGCCGTCGGCGTCGGTCTCGGGGCGGATACCGAGGTACGCCTCGTACTTGTCGTTCCAGGCCTCGGGGACGTCGGCGACCTCGAGATCGCCCGCAATCAGGTCGCGCTCGATCTCGAAGCGGATGACGATGTGGAGGTGGTAGGTGAGTTCGTCCGCCTCGACGCGAATGAGGTTGTCGTCGTAGACCTGATTTGCGGCTTCGTAGGCCGCCTCGGGGGAGACGGCTTCGAGTTCGGGGAACCGTTCGCGGGCGATCGGGAGGAAGTGCTCCCAGAAGGCCCGCGAGCGCCCGACGTGGTTCTCCCAGAGCCGCGACTGGGACTCGTGGACGGTGAGGTCCCGGGACTCCCCGAGCGGGGTGCCGTAGCCCTCGTCTGGGAGGCCGAGAGTGTAGTTCGCGTGGCCGAACTCGTGGATGGTCGAGGTGATCGACCCCAGCAGATCGGACTCGTCGAAGCGGGTGGTCACCCGGGCGTCGAACTGCGTGCCAGAGGAGAACGGATGGGGCGCGGTGTCGAGGCGACCGCGATCCCAGTCGTAGCCCAGCGAGTCGAGGACGTCGCGGGCGAGTGCCTCCTGGTCGTCGTCGTCGAACTCGCCCGCGAAGGCGTCCGTCTCGATCTCCGCGTCGCTCTCGTCGATGGCCTCGATCAGGGGGACGAGTTCGTCGCGCAGTCGCTCGAGGACGCGCTCGGCCGTCTCGAGGTCGAGGTAGGGTTCGTACTCCGCAAAGAGGACCGCGTAGGGGTCGGCGTCGGAGTCGACGTGGGTTGCGTACTCGCGCTTGAGCTCGACCAGTTTCTCGAGGGTGGGCTCGAAGATCGAGAAGTCGTCCGCCTCGCGGGCCTCCATCCAGGTCGGGTGGGCGTTCGAGGTCGTCTCCGAGATCTCCTCGACGAGGTCCTGAGGGACGCTCGTTGCGCGGTCGTACTGGCGACGAACTTCGCGGACGACGGCGGCCTGTTCGCCCTCGAGGTCCTGGTCCTCGAGTGTCTCGAGCAGTTCACCCGTCCGTTCGTCGGTCAGCAGTTCGTGGCTGAGCGAGGAGAGTGTCGAGAGCTGTTTCGCCCGGGCGGGCGTCCCACCCTCGGGCATGATGACCTCCTGGTCCCAGCGGAGGATGCCGGCGGCGTTACCCACGTTCGCGATGCGTTCGATCCGCGTCTCGAGTTCGTCGTAGGCCTCGAGATCGGCCTCGGTTTCCTGTCCAGTTGCCATACCCGTACACTTCTTGGGCCCGCGGTAAGAGCGTCGTGGTTCCGGTGACGTCACCGATCTAACGGGTGAGACCGTGTCGAAGGTGGACGAGCCCCACGCTTCGAAAGACAGTCCGCTCAACTACGTAGGTTGCTTGGTTACCATAGAACCCACCACAGCTTCTTGAGCAACTGGCAGGGAGCCGAGTCGGCCATCGGTGTGTCACTGGTTGCAGGTGTGACGACGGGCGAATCGATTCGGATCCCGCAACGCGGTTTGCGAGCGAACCTCGACAGACCACTAACCGGAATCGGAGACCGTCGACGATACAGACAGCTCCGTCCTCACCGAGAGTGCAGGGCGAACAGGGCGGGGGAGTTCACGACTTATCAACGACTGGGTCTAAATGTTGTCCCTGCGCAGCCGAGTGGTCGCCGTCGAGCGGAATTGCGCTTTGTTCCCAGAGCGTCCCCGATAGCCCCGTGCTCACCTCGTGGAGCGTCTGGGTGGCTTTGGTATGCACTTCGCTTTCGATAAACCTCGACCACTCCTCGAGCGACTGAAACCCGAACCGGAACCTGATCTCTGGCGACAGGCCGTTTCGGTTGTGCTGGACGGTAAACGATCCCACCGCCTGATGGCTTACCCACTGGATGGCGTTCCGTGAGAGCCAGCGCTCGTAGGCCGCTCGAGACGACCGAACGATGTCGAATTCGATTTCGTACGTGTATTCTGTGTCCATATTGAACTCCGTTTGCGTGGCTTTTGCAGAGGTGACCCCACAGTCGGTGCTGCGTGTGATAGGTATACGCACATCTCCGACTTCGGTGTGTAGCTCAATAGTTCAGTATTTTAAATGCACCCGTCACCGAAATGCCGAGACAGCGAGTTTCGATTCGACAGCAGAAAGGCGCTGTGACATGGCCGATTTCGAGATTCCAGCCGCAGCCGCGAGTTCACCCACGGTTGCCTCCCGAGGCGTTTCGTAGTAGCCAGCGGCGACGGCGTTGGCCGCGGCTTCACGTTGTTTGTCAGTTAAGTCATACAGCTCGAGAACAACTTTGTTCGACCGTTCGGTTCCGTCGCCGTCGATGCGGGTGAGTCGACGTAGTGAGACACCCGCAGTCGCGTGTTTGAGGCCATCGATCAGTGCGGTGAGTCGCTCTCGGTTGGGGAGATAGGTCTCGACAATGAGGGAATCGGCACCGTACTCGGTAATATGGGGGATACAGTCGAACTCGACGAACACCGGACAGTGACAGCTCGCATCGAGTGCCTGCTTCGAGTGAACGATATCGGTTTCGTCGTCGTTCTGGACGGTCGTGTCCGTATGACAATCGTCACCAACCAACTGTTGGTTGATGGATTCGACGCTGCCATCGAGGTCGTCGATTGGGCAACTCACCGAGTCTGCAGGAGTGATCTCGAATTCGGCGTATAGCCGATGAGTTTCGACCGCTCTACTCGGCTGGTCATCACTCATATCGTGTCGTTTCACGCCACGTCTACATAGCTGTTGGGCCTCTATACTGGTCTGTAAGAATGGATGAGGGCGCTACAACAGGGGACCTGACGCAGAGCAACCTCAGTGACGGAGGCGGCTGGGATAACGGAAGGACTCACTGTCGAGGTCGGGGTTTTCGGCCTGTGGCGTGGGTGAAACCTATCCCAGAGGGGGTGTTTCGGAGTTACACTGTCGACGCATCATCGTGGGATTGAACGTCGCGCTTACATACGTCTCGAGTAAATACGTGTTGTCGAGGCCGCTCGCTGCGATACCACCGACCCCAGTATGACACCGCCAACTGCAGGTGACCGGGCCCAACCCACGCGGGTCTCCGTGCTGTTCGAGCGGCGACGCCGACTGCTACTGGCGCTGTTAGTTGTCGTAACCATCGTCGTCGGTAGTGGTCTCGTGTTCGGCTCGGGGGGCGGCTTTGAGGTTGCAACGTTCGGGGTTACGTCCCCGGAACACCAGGCACTCGAGTCGAGCAGTGACCGGTTCGACCGGGAGACACGGCCAGTCTCACAGGTCGTTATTCGGTCCGAGTCGACCGATACAGCCTCGAAACCAGTGCTGTTGGAGACGCTCAGACTCCAACAGGAACTCCGCACAGACCCGACTGTGAACGAGACACTCGTAGAGAGTCAACCGACAGTCGGAGTTGGGAACGCGGTCGCGCTGGCGTCGGATCCGCGGATGGCGTTCGGTGATGAAACAGACGCTGAAACGAAGTATCGAACGCTCGAGGGACGTACCGACGAGCAGGTCGAAGCCGCACTCGGGGTCGCCCTCAGAAGCGACGATCTGTCGCCGCCCGGTCAGCCACCAGTATCCGCACTGCTCCCGCGGGGGTACGAGGCCGGCGAGCACGCCGACGCGCAACTGATCGTCGTGGTTCACGACAGCGAAGCAACCGACACGGAGTTGCTGGCAGCCCAACAGGCGATCGAATCGACCACGGAATCGCACATGGAGGCGTTCGACGTCGACTCATTCGTATTCAGCGAGCAGCTTGTTTTCGATCGGAGCGGCCAGGCGACTGCGGAGAGCATGCTGCTTGTCGGCCCGCTGATCGTGCTCGTCGTGGTCGGCCTGTTGGCGTTGAGCTACCGTGATCCACTCGATGTGGTCCTGGCGTGTATGGGAATCGGCATCGTCTTCGTCTGGTTGGGCGGTGCGATGGCCTGGCTCGGGCAGTCGTTCAACCAGTTGTTGATAGCCGTCCCGTGTCTGTTGGTCGGACTGGGCGTCGATTACGCGCTCCACGTGGTGATGCGATACCGGGAGTCCCGATCGGCCCACCCGGAGTGGCCGTCCGAGATGGCAATGGCTGCCGGGATCACCGGCGTGGTAATCGCGCTCGGAACGACGACACTGACGACTGCGACCGGATTTGTAGTGGGCGTTGTCAGCCCAATCGAGATCCTGCGCGTGTTCGGGCTGGCTGCGGCTATCGGCATCGGATCGTCGTTTGTCGTGTTTGCGCTGTTTATTCCGGCACTCAGAATCGAAGTCGAGACGCTACTCGGTCGGTCCGAGCGGCCGGCACAGCCGCCAGCCACCGTTGGCTCACTCGCCAATATTCGTCGGCTGCTCGACGCTGTCGGGTCCGTTGGAATTCGGCAACCGCTGCTCATCGTTGGGGTCGCGATGCTGGTGGCAACCGGCGGCATGCTGGGTGTAACTGCCGTCGAGACGTCGACCGACCGAACCGAGTTCTTACCCGAAGAAGGGGCCGCCTGGATGGAACCGCTTCCGGAGGCACTCCAGCCGGAATCCGCCGGGGTCAGGGAGCACGCACAGTTTTTGGAGACGACGTTCGAGCCGTCGTCGGATCGGCAGGTCGAGATACTGATCGAGGGGAATGTCACAGCCGACTCCGTCGGTCCGACACTCGACGGGGCACACGAGCAGGCAGCCGACCAGCCCACGACCGTCCGATCACCCACGGACGAACCGCGAATCGAGACGCCGCTCACGACTATCGAGCGAGTCGCCGCCGGCAACGAAACCGTCGCCACCCTGTCCAACGAAAGCGACAGCACGGGTGATGGTGTGCCCGATCAGAACCTGACGGCCCTGTTCGACGCCGCCTACGCCGCTGACGAAGCCGCGGCGAGCGAAACGATCCACCGCACCGACCAGGGCGAGTACGATGCCGTTCGGCTGACCATCGTGGTGGACGACACTGCCGACGCTGCCGACGTCCATGCTGACGCCGAATCCACGGCAGCACTCGTCGATTCGGACCCGAATCTTCGGGCCACGCCGACCGGCGAACCAGTGATCGAGGCCGTCGAACAGCGGGCGATCCTCGAGACCGTGCTCACCACGTTCGTGCTCGCACTTGCGGTAATTACCGTGCTACTGGTTGGCGTCTTCCGCCTCCGCCACCGCTCGTGGGTGCTTGGACTGGTGGCGATCATGCCGGTACTTATGGCCATCGCGTGGCTCTTTGGGACGCTCTCGTTGCTGTCGATCCCGTTCAATGCCGAGACTGCACTCATCGTTGCCATCGCAATCGGGTTGGGAACCGACTATACGGTTCATCTCACCGAGCGGTTCGCGACCGAACGCCGGGAGCATGGCCGTCGCCGGGCACTGCACTTGGCAATCACCGAAACGGGTGGGGCCGTGCTCGCCAGCGGGCTGACGACGATCGCTGGCTTCGGGTTACTCATGTTGACGGTCATCCCCTCGTTACAACGGTTCGGCTTCGTGACTGCAGTCGTGACCAGCTATGCACTCCTTGCGACGCTGGTCGTGCTCCCGGCGCTGTTAACGCTCTGGGATCGACACTGGCGGTGAACGCCAACCGGGCGGAAGGCAATGAGAGCTCCCTCGTGACTGGCGTATTTCGCACTCGGGAACCGTGCTCAGCAATATAAATACCTGTATTGTGAAGAAATGCTTAATTGTGATGGGAGTGGTTACGTTCACCTGTGATGACTAACGATAGCGACGAAGCGCTACCACTCGACGACGAGGAGGTAGCCGAAATCGAGGAGGGGTTGAACGGAAAGTTCACCATGCCCCGTGGCAGTTCCGAGATGCATCGAAGACGCATGCTCGGGGCGATTGCCGGTGCTGGGACGGTCGCCGTCGCTGGCTGTCTGGGACTGTTCCAGGAGCCAGAGGGACGAGAAGAGACCGACGATCCCGGAGCTGACGATGACGAGCCCGCGGACGACGATGATGAGATAACCGAACGACCGGATTATACCGAAATCGATACGATGATGCCGGACTGGGTAATGAAGGATCTCGTCATCCCGCTCGATACCCAGATCGCGTACAACGACGAGCAGATCTTTTTCAATTTCACG
>Ga0207421_10000202_pt1 | contig 74056 bp, 55 predicted proteins | sample SodLakKL_010_SED_4_FD_187542 | JGI IMG/M metagenome (GOLD analysis project Ga0207421, IMG submission 187542) | Alkaline sediment microbial communities from Lake Tanatar, Kulunda Steppe, Russia - 8KL_010_SED (SPAdes) (version 2) | ecosystem: Environmental > Aquatic > Non-marine Saline and... | reverse complement strand
TGAGGAACGACACATTTTCAGTAGAGAAAGCAGAGAACACTACAGAGTTCGATTACTGGGCTAAAATCCCAGTGAAGGATGTCTATGGTGGAGTAACAGTACCAGTGAAGCCACACGAGGAGATAAAAGAAGAATACAATATAAAAGATTCAAAGATTGTCAGGAAGGGTTATGGTTTTGAACTTCATCTATCAGTCTCAAAGGAAGTGGAGCCTGTAGAGACCTACAACGGTGCTTTAGGAATCGATGCGGGGCTGAATAAATTTGCAACGTGCGTCTCGTTGCCCGACCGTCAGACCCGTTGCTACGGCACTCATATAGGCGATATACAGGCTAAATACTACTTCCTTCGTAGAAATTGTTCGGATGGTTATGTTAGAAGAAAATGGGATAATAAGGACAGCAAGAAGATTGACGATATATGTCACCAGATAAGCAGGAAAATAGTCGATTCAGCTAAGGAAAAGAACCTTCTGATAGTTATCGGTGAACTTGATGATATACAGGAACAGGACAAAGGCAGGAAGATGAACAGAAAACTTCATAACTTTCCACACTGGAAGTTGCGAGACTACATCAAGTACAAAGCTAAGTGGGAAGGTATAGAAGTCAAAGAGGTAAGTGAAGCGTACACTTCTCAACGGTGTTCAAGATGTGGTGAAATCGGTGATAGACAGAAAGGCAGATTCAGGTGTGATGACTGTGGACTTGAGATAGATAGTGATAAGAACGGTGCACACAACATAGCCAGACGGGGCATTGGAAAGTATAACGAGACCTCTTCTGATGTCAGGGGTGTTGTGACAACGCCCGAAGCCACTACTGTTGACCCGACCTCTGCATCCGCAGAGGTTTCCTCGATGGATAAGAGGAATTTTAATTCCTCTGCAACGCAAGTTGGTAAGGTAGGTGGTAACCTATGCTAAAACGGTCGGAAGCACCTTCCAATCCGTAGCGATAAGCGAGGATGATTAGGAATTTATTCCTAAGAAATCGTCAAATTTGGTGGGTGAGGATGTCACACTCTTCACTTCTATGGAACAAATAGTCGTTATAGGTGCAGGAAATGTAGGCAGGACCATAGCACACGACCTTGCTGAGGATTTTGGATTGGTCATTGTCGATTCAGATATGAAAAAGCTTGATCTAATCGAAACACAAGAGCCAGTGATGGAGACCGTACAGTTGGACGCGAGTAGCAAAAAAGAATTGGAGGATCTTCTTTCAGAATACGATACGGCAGTTGGTGCGCTGCCCAGCGCTTTGGGTTATGACTGCGTCAAGGCCGCGATCGAGGCTGAGACGGACATCATAGATGTTTCCTTTATGCCTGAAGATTCCTTCTCTTTGGAAGGATCAGCGAAGAGAAAGGAGGTGACCGTTATCGTCGATGCGGGTTTAGGTCCCGGTATGAGCAATGTATTCATGGGGAGGATAGATGACGAGATGGATGAACTAAAAGAGATCGATATCAAGATAGGAGGCCTTCCTTTGAATCCCAAACCACCTCTGTATTATGAACTCACTTGGTCTCCTAGAGACTTGATCGAAGAATATCTACGGAAAGCGAGGATCAGGAGAGATGGAGAAGTGGTAGAGATAGACCCGTTCGATGAGATAAGAGAGGTAGAACTTCATGGAAAAAAATTTGAGGAATTTTACTCCGATGGACTGAGAACTTTACTGGAAACTATCGATGTCGACGATCTAGAGGAAACTACCCTTCGCTGGAAAGGCCACCTTGAAAAGATGAAGGTTTTGAGAGAATTGGGTTTTTTCGATGAAAAAAACATACATCATACTTTGAATGTCATCGAACCATTGATGAGGTCAGGAGGAAGGGATTTCTGTATGATGGATGTGAAGGCAAGAGGTGAGAAAGATGGAGAAGAGGTGAATATGGAGTACTTTTTCTATGATGAAGCAGGAGAAGAATTTTCAGCGATGTCAAGATCTACAGGGTATACTGCCGCTGCCATCACACGACTCTTCATGCAGAAAAAAGATGAATTTGCCACCGGCGTAATACCTCCGGAGATGATAGGGATGGATAAAGTCAATCATGATTTTCTAGTCAAAAGGTTGAGAGAGAAAGAGATAAGAATAAAGACACCATGGGATTGAATGAAGAATCAAAACTCAGATCTTCCCCAAGATCTTCTTGACACTTTTTTCTATATCCACCCCTTCCTCTCTAGCCAATTCTCTTATCTCATCCATCAATTCCAAGTAGCGCTTGTAGCCTTTTTTGCCTTTCTGCTTTTCGCTTACCGTCCTTGACAGAGCTTTGTTGAACCTTTCATGGGGCCTCTGATTTTTCAACGCTTTCTCTACCAATTTTTTGCCTTCTTTGTCCATGCCTTCCACCATCAGTTTATTATAGAACAATAAATAAGAAGCTACTTTATGTTGTTTACGGGGCAATGTCGAAAACGGTAGATCACTTCTCATTTTTTGGGAAATTACTTATACCTAATTTTGATAAGAGAAATCAACGAGCAGGTAAAGGTAAAAAGCAGAACATCTAGAATAATATACATATACGCTCGAATTCATGACTGTGGGTCACGCGAGGAATAAAATATTCCTCATATCCTCCCACTTTATCCGCTCAAAAATCTTTCGCTCCAAAAGCGGGTAGTCTTCGGAAGTAAGGCTTCCGAAGACTACCCTCATCATTCATTCGCATTCATGATTGCGGGAGTAGCCGAGCATGGCCAAAGGCGCTAGACTCAAGATCTAGTCCTATAGGGGTCCGAGGGTTCAAATCCCTCCTCCCGCATCCACATTTTTAAAGTGAAAGCTCCATCAGGAGATATTGCAAAAGCATATATAGTCAAGGCTCATTAAAAATATGAAAATAATCTTAGCGTGGTGATTACTATCCCTACCGTAAAAAAACTGAAGGAGAGAAAGGACATTTCTAGTTTAAATCAGGCTCTGACCCATGAAGATAAACATATCAGGAAAGAGGCAGTCGAGGCGATATGTGAATTGGCAGATAAGGGCGTTTATGAAAGATCATCAATAAGACCGTTAAATCAGATCTTGAAAGATGAGAATGAAGACATACGGTGGAACGCAGCCGAGGCCATATACAAATTGGCAGAAAATGGCACCTGTGCTAAGGCCTCACTCAAACCACTGATCGATCTTTTGAGTGATGAAAGCGATTATGTTAGGTGGAACAGTGCCCGAGCTATCCGGGCTCTGGCAGAAAATGGGGTCCACCATCACTCGGCCGTAGATGAACTCAATAAATTGTTGGAGAACGAGGATGAATACGTTAGGTGGAACAGTGCCCGAGCTTTAGAAGAATTGGCAGAACAAGGCGTTGGAAAAGAATCCACACTTGATCATTTGATGGATCTTTTGGACGACCCTGATCCAGACGTCAGAAATGCTACTGTTTACACTCTGAGAGCTTTGGCAAAGATAGAGATAACAACTGAAGAATCGGTCGACTGGTTAGTAGAATTATTAGATGATGTGGACTCAGATGTGAAATGGATAGCCGCTAAGACGATAGGGACCTTGTCAGATGAAGATCTAGATGTATCTTCAGCTATCGGACCACTAAGCAATCTTTTAAATGATATTGATGAGGGTGTGAGAGATTCAGCAGTTTCAACTTTAAAAACCATGGCAGAAAATGGTGTAAAAGATAAAAGAACTTTGAACAAATTGAATGACTTGTTAAAAGGGGAGGAAAAAGAGCTCAGGATATTTGCTAGTAGATGGATAAGAAAATTATCTGACGTCGGTCTACTCGATAGGTACTCCATCGAACCGATCCATGATGCGTTACATAGCTCAGAAAATAGAGTGAGGGTGGAAGCCTCTCGAACACTCTTGAAACTATCAAAAAAGGGTTTAGAATTACCTTCTGAGATCATAGAGACATTGAACGAAGCTCTGGAGGATTCCAACGTACAAGTCAGAATAAATGCAGCTTCAATACTTAAAGAATTGACCACTAGGGGGAAATGGAAATCAACCATTTTAGAATCGTTGATCGACCTTTTAGATGATCCTTCTCCGGGGGTAAGAGAAAAAGCTATCGAAACAATAGAGGCATTTGCCATCGAGGATGGTTGTCCCCCTACCATCTTAGAACCGGTAAGCGAAGCTCTCAAAGACGAAGATAAAAGGGTCAGGATATCGGCTGTTTCAACTTTGAAGCACCTAGCCGAACATGGCATTTCAGATAAAAACTCGATAAGATCGATAAACGAGAATTGCCTGACGGCAGAAGATGAAGATTTAAGGAAGAGGGCTGTGATGACTCTATACGTTTTTGCTGAACAGGGCATATATCACGAAAGCACCCTAGAACATCTCACGGAGCTCAAGGAGGATGAAGATAGAGGAGTGACAAGGATAGCGAATCAGGTCGAAGATATGATCCGGAATCAAAAACAGTGAACTCTCAACTCTATTGAATAACTTAATCATTCATATTCTATCGGGTCTTCAAGTCCAGCTTCTTCAAAACCTTTCAATCTTAATTTACAGGAATCGCACTCACCGCAGGCCTTTTCTCCTCCCTTGTAACAGCTCCACGTGAGTTTTAAAGGTACACCGATGCTGTGAGCCTTTTCTACTATTTCACTTTTCTTCATATCTATCAGTGGGTATCTTATCTCGAGGGGGGAGCCCTCTACTCCACTTTTCGTACCCACTTCGCTCATCTTTTCAAAAGTTTCGTAAAAAGCAGGTCGACAATCGGGATAACCACTATAATCTCTCGCATTAGCTCCGATGAATATCGCTTCCGCATCGACGCTTTCTCCATAACAAAGTCCGTAGGATAATAAAATAATATTTCTCGCGGGCACGTACGTTGAAGGTATATCTTCACCTATCTCATCATCCCCGTGCTCTGGGATCTTTTCTCCTTTCTTGAGAAGAGATGATCGTCCGATCTCTAACAAAGGGATATCGAGTACTTTATGCTCCTCGACGGAATAATGTTCAGCCAATTTTCTTGCGCATTCGATCTCCTTGTCGTGTCTTTGACCGTACTGGAATGTGAGGGCGTAAAGATCTTCATATTCTTGATCCGCGATGCCGAGGGTGGTTGAAGAGTCAAGACCACCGGAGAGAAGAACTATGGCTCCACTCATTTTAGGTCCCTCTTCGCCCAAGCCCCTTGTCCTCTTGATTCGTCGACGCCGATCTCCACGGTATGGATCTTTTCTGGAAAATCTAATTCTTCTATGACCTTATCTAACAAGTGCATAGCCAATTGCTCTGTAGTTATCTGCTCGAGGTCAAGAACCAAGGTATCCTCTTTTGGAAAGACGTATCTTTTATCTTTCATCTCAATTTTAACCTCATCTTCCTCTACATCTAGTCCCTCCATCTTAGATGCTAGAAGGACCTTGTGATCTAATCTGCCTGTGATATTTCTCAACTTTTCTTTGATGGGCAGAAAATCGTACACTAATCCACTTCCACTCTGCTTTCCAGATATCCTGACATGGATCGCATAATTATGTCCATGTAATCTTCCACATTTTTCATGCCCCGGTAAAATGTGAGAGGCGGAGAAAGTGATCGACTTATCCCAACCGTTCAATTTGAGCTGGATATTTCCCATTTTCATCTACCTTTGTAGGTATTAGGGATGAAAAAGAATTTAACGTTTGTGCCTTATTATATTTGCGAGGTCAAAAGATGTCAGTAAAAAAGGGCGATCAAGTAAAGGTGGATTATGTTGGGCGTTTGAAAGATGGAACTATCTTCGACTCCTCGATAGAAGAGAAAGCGAAGGAATCGGAATTCTATGATGAGAACAGGGATTATGAACCACTGCCTTTCACTGTAGGAGAAGGCCAGGTCATCGAAGGTTTTGAAGAAGGAGTTAAAGGAATGGAAGTCGGAGATAAAAAAGAGGTAGAGATACCTCCTGAAAAAGCATATGGTGAATCAGGAGATCATCCGTTGGCGGGGGAGACCTTGATATTTGAAATAGAAGTTAAGGACAAGCAATGAACAATAGTGCTAAAAAATCGAAACCTTTATCTTTTATTCTCCAATAAACGGAACGATAAGATGGGAGATAGATCGACTTATCAGAACTTCATCGGAGGGGAATGGACCGAATCGAACAGTGGAGAGACTTTTGAGAACAGGAATCCTGCTTGCAGAGATGAAATCATTGGAGATTTCCAAAGATCCGATAAGAGCGATGTTTATGAGGCTGTAGAGGCGGCTTCTAAAGCTTTCCCTGAATGGGCTAAAACATCGGCTTCTAAACGAGGTAAATTGCTGAGAAGGGCTGCAGAGAGTATCGAAAAACGCAAGGGGGAGTTGATCGAAACTCTCTCTAGAGAGGAAGGAAAAACACTGAAGGAAGCTGCCGGAGAGGTGAAAAGATCGCGAGATATATTCTATTATTATGCTGAGAAGGCAAAAGAGATCGGGGGTGAATTAAGATCACCAAATCATGAGGATAAGGAGCTTTATACCAAACAAGAACCACTAGGAGTTGCGGCTATTCTTACCCCATGGAATTATCCCTCCGCTATACCTTCGTGGAAGATGGCCCCTGCTTTGGCTGCCGGGAATTGTGTTGTGATAAAACCGGCTTCTTTAGCACCCTATTCCTGTTTGAAGATTGTAGAATGTTTGGAGAAAGCGGGTCTTCCAGAAGGTACTGTTAACCTTATAACGGGGCCTGGCAAGGCCGTGGGTAAAGCGCTGGTAGTTCATGAAGATGTGGATGCGGTCTCTTTCACTGGAAGTTTGGAAGTGGGTGATCGGGTCCGTGAACTCGCTTCTAGAGGTGGAAAAAGAGTCCAAACCGAGATGGGCGGCAAGAATCCACTGCTGGTAATGGAAAGCGCCGATGTGAACGAAGCAGTTGAAATAGCGGTCTCAGGGGCTTTTGGAGTTACTGGACAGGCGTGCACCGCGACATCTAGAGCTATAGTTCATGAGAAGCTGTATGATGAGTTCTTGGAGAAGATGAGATCTAAGGTGGAATCTATGGAAGTGGGACCGGGTTTAGAAAATCCAGACATGGGGCCACAGGTTAGCCGTGGAGAACTTTGGTCCACTTTGGATTACATAGAGAGCGGTAAACAGGAGGGTGCAGAACTTTTGATTGGGGGCGAGAGAGCAGATGTAGAGAGCGATGGACATTTTGTTCAGCCCACAGTTTTCTCAGAGACCGAACCAGATATGAAGATAGCTCAAGAGGAGATATTCGGTCCCGTATTAAGTGTGATGAAAACGGGAAACTATGAGGAGGCTGTAGAGATAGCCAACGGGATTGATTATGGCCTTTCAGCTAGTATTATCACTCAGGATCTTTCCGAGGCCCACAGATTCATACAGGACTCCGAGAGTGGAGTAGTGAAGGTGAATGAAAAGACGACGGGACTTGAACTTCATGTACCTTTTGGAGGTATGAAGGCTTCTTCGAGCGAGACTTGGAGAGAACAGGGCGAGGCCGGGTTGGACTTTTACACGATAAGTAAAACCGTTTATCTGAATTATTGATCCGATAAAGCAGGTGCTTCGATGAGAAGTTATCTGGAGGACCTGGAAAACTGCGAACTCTGTGAATGGAGGTGCGGAGTTAACAGGTTTGAAGGAGAGATGGGGATCTGTATGTTAGGAAAACCGGAGGTAGCTTCTACCACTTTGCATCCGGCACCTCCGCAAAGTTATACCGTGTTCATGGCGGGTTGTAATTTCAGGTGCTTGAACTGCCAGAATTGGACTATAGCACATCATCCCATGCAGGAGTCCACGATAATAGGTGAGGTTAGACCAGAAATTTTAGCTGAAGAGGCAGTCAAAAGGTTGAATTCTAAAAGAGCTAGTCTCATCGGTGCTGATAGGATCTTTTTCAGTGGCGGAGCTCCAACTCCAAGTCTACCTTACATCGAAAAAGTGGTGGAGGAGGCCCGTAAAATAGATGAGTCGGTGAAGGTGAATTACGATACTAACGGTTTTTTGACCGAATCTTCTCTTGAAAGAGTTATCGATATCTCGGATTCGATAACTTTTGATATCAAGGCTTTCGAGGACGGTACCCACAGGGAATTGACTGGAGCTCCGATCGAGCCGGTGTTGAGGAATGTTAGAATCCTCGCTCAAAAGTCAGTAGAAAAAATATGGGAGTTCAGGTATCTTCTGATACCTGGAGTCAATGATGACGAGGTCAGAGGATTGGCCAAATTTCTTTCAGAGATAGATGAGGAGCTACCTCTGAATTTTTTAGCATTTCGACCTAATTTTGTGCTGGAAAATTATAGCGGAATCCAGAGGCGAAAACTTGAAGAGGCCGTGGAGGCTGCAACTGAAGCTGGTCTAAAGAACGTAGATTGGTCCGGCATGCCGGAGGTATCGGGGCGGATGAAAAAAAATGTAAGATCTATCAGGAATGGAGTGGGCTGCTGTGAAACCAAAAGAGGATGTGGTACTTGTGAAAGTAAGTTGAACTGTCCCGTCAAGAGTTACGTGCCTGATAGGCGAACTTGAAAAGGTCTACTTGAAGGCCAACGCACCGTAACCGACTACCTCTCTCTGCCTCACCACGTCCCCGCTAGTGGCGTATTTCAGGAGTTCGCCTTTTTCTCCGTTCGATCCTACCATCATGGCCCCTACAGGACCGTAACCGCACATCGAGATATGTTCCTTTTCTATCGTATCAAAAAGTCCTTCTAGATCGTTCTCTATTATTCGCTTTATGGCTTTTTTGTCCTTCTTTTCAGCGTTCTCCTTTAGCACATAGTGAGAAAAGTCCGTTGAAGCTATGATCACTACGTCTTTGCCTTCCGTAGCTTCTTTTATCTTCATCCCTACCTTTTTAGAGCTCTTGAGATCCTGCCTGTTCATGCAGATCGGTACTATCTGGACATCGTCGGAAAAGTACTGCAAAAATGGTATCTGGACCTCTATGGAATGTTCTCTTTCATGGGCTACGTCGTCCTTCTTGATAATTTTTCCAGACAGTTCATCTGCCAGTTCATCATCTATCGGTACAGTCCCGAGTGGAGTCTTATAGGGTTCCTCTGAAACTGCGACACTTGCTCCCATCCCATGATGATTTGGTCCTATGATTATGAACGTATCTGGAAAACCGTCCTCAACGAGTGCTTTGTAAGAGTGTGCTGCTACAGGGCCTGAATAAACGTAGCCTGCGTGAGGACATACAAGTCCTTTGATCTCTCTAGTGTTGCCTTCAGAGGAGGGTATTTCACCAGGACCCAATTCGTGTTCGAAAGATTCTTCTATCTTTTGCTTCAAAGAACTCTTTTTAGAGGGGTAAAACTGCCCTGCGACCGCCGGTTTTCTAACCATGTTATCAACCAACCAAAAAGATATTTGTCTAAAGTTACTTAAAACTATTGTCTTGACGATTTATGTGACATCCTCTATCGGAAAAAGCTAAATCGTATAATAGTTTAATCACAGTTTGATAAGTTATGTTGGAGATAGATGGATCTTATGGAGAAGGTGGAGGTCAGATAGTCAGGACCGCACTAGCGATGTCTATGATCACTGAAGAGAATATTAAAGTCAACAATATAAGAGCGAACAGGCCGAATCCTGGTCTCTCACATCAGCATATGATGGCGATAAAAGCGGCGGAAAAGATAAGCGGGGCGAAAACTGAGGGCGTAAAAAAAGGCTCTTCAGAGATATTATTCGAACCTGAACAGATCAAAGGCGGGGATTATAAATTTGACATCGGTACCGCTGGGAGTGTTACTCTGCTTTCTCAAGCACTGATCCCTCCGGCCGTTTACACAGGGAAAGATTTTTCCTTCAGATTGAAAGGCGGAACCGACGTTAAATGGTCACCTCCGTACGATTACTTCAAGAACGTATTTTTGGGGCTTTTGAAGAGGATGGGCGTTGAAGTGGAATGCAGTTTGATAAAAAGAGGTCATTATCCTAAAGGAGGAGGAGAGATCGAGATACAGATAGGATCTGAAATCGATGAACCGCTCCAGAACGATGGAGACATATCTTCCATAGTAGGTAGGGCCTTCGTCACTGACCTACCTGATCACATAGGCGAAAGGATGAAGAAGGAAGTGTTGAAAAGATTCATGGAGCAGGATGTCTCCATCTCGATCGAGTCTTACAGCTCGGCTAGCCCCGGAACCGGAATCGTGATATGGACAGAGGGCGATAAGATACTCGGCAAGGGTGTATTGGGTGAAAAAGGTGTTCCCGCCGAGAAGGTCGGTGAGGAAGTCGCCGAAGGATTGAAGAAGGAGATCGAAGCCCCGGTGGATTTAGACTTGAACGCTGCGGATCAATTGATCCCGTACCTCGCGATGATCGAAGAGAGCGGCGTTTTAACAACTAGAAAAAAAACTGGTCATCTGGAAACCAACATATGGGTGGTGAATCAGTTCCCAAATATGGATATAGATCTGGAGGAAGATGAAACTGTCAGGATAATATATTGATGGAGACTGATCATTATGAGACCGAAAGTTATAGTGAACGTGGCCATGTCCGCCGATGGGAAGATCGCCCTTCCAGACAGAACTGAGGTGAAGATATCCGGGGAAGAGGATTTTGAAAGAGTGCATGAACTGAGGAACGAAGTCGATGCGATCCTTGTCGGGATCGGGACAGTGCTGTCTGATGATCCGAAATTGACTGTAAAACGGAAATATGTTGAAGAGCCCGAGCACCCCCTCAAGATAGTGTTAGATTCCGATGCTAGAACGCCCGAAGATGCTGTGCTTTTCGAAAAGGGTGAATGGATGATAGCGACTACAGAGGATTTAGATAAAGAAGGTTGGATGAAATGTGGGAGTGGAGAGCAAGTAGATCTCGATATTCTTTTAGAAAGTCTGGGTAGGATGGGTGTAAAAAAACTTCTAGTCGAAGGCGGGGGCGAAGTGATAAGCTCCTTTTTTGAAAAAGGTTTAGTGGACGAATATAACGTTTTTGTAGGAAGCGTGATCATAGGAGGTAAAGACGCCCCTACACCTGTAGATGGAGAGGGCTCTCAGGATGAGAAAGGTATAATAGACATGGAATTTCAAGGATACGAGTTGATGGATGACGGTATATTGTTGAGGTTTAGGGTTGATGGAACATGACTAGATTTCTCGTCGATAGGATGCTAGGTCAGACCGCCAAGTGGCTTCGTCTTCTGGGTCTAGACGCTGAATACGCTCCGGAATGCGAAGATAAAAAATTACTTGAAATAGCGGAAAAAGAGGATAGAGTCATCATAACTAGAGACAGAGATCTTGAAGGGGAAGAACGGACATTTTTAGTTAAAAAGGAACCCGCAGAAGTGATAGTGAAAAAAGTGATAAAGAACTACGATGTGGAAATAGATCCGTTAAGCAGATGCTCTAGATGTAATACATCCGTTAAGTCTGTAGGTGAAAAAAGAGTGGAGGGAAACGTCCCAGAAAGGATACTGGATGAGAAGGAAACTTTCTGGCACTGTCCCAGCTGTGACCGGTATTATTGGAAAGGCAGTCATTGGGACAAAATAATGGATAAGATAGAGAGGATTTTACGAGAAAACGAATTGTGAAAGAGGTACAGAAAACTTTTTAAAGCTCCATTAGAGTTAATAGGTTCAAGAGGATAGTATGAAGTTAATGAAGGCATTATCAGAAGAATCGATGTTCACGAGCAATTTTGTTCGATCTTTTTTCGTGGTTTTAGTTGTAGGCATATTGCTTTTTTCGGTCGTTGTTTCCTTGCCTTTGTCTATTTCCAGTACGGCTGAAGAAGACCAAGAGTATGAGGCGCCGGAGTGGAAAGCAGGTGATCGGTGGGAGTATGATGTGACGGAACCAACTCCGGAGGATCCTGATCTTTGGGTCACCACGAGAATAGAACAAGAGGTAATGGGAGATGCTGAGATTGAGGTTGAAGACTTAGATGGTGGTGAAACCGAAGAGGTCTTAGAGGTTTATTGGGTGGAGGAAACCCAGAGAGCACAAGATATGAGGGGTGATGAGATGGATGAACAACAAGATGAAGATGAGGAGATAACTATGACAGCAGAAAGGGGCTTCACAAGAGATAATCTTTTCCCAGCCTATACGGATTCCCACAATCCGAATATTTGGGAAAGCTATTACTATCCTCCTCTAGTTGAATTAGATTTTCCATTGAGTATAGGCGACGAACACAGTTCTACCGAGGGTACCCTTTATGAGGTCGATCCAGAAACAGATGAAGTTGTGGCCAGGATCAATATAATACAGTACCAGACGAAAGTTGAAGAGAGAGTAACCAAAGACATCAACGGAGAGCAAGTTGACGCTTTAAGGGTGAATTTCAGTTATATGGGAGAGTTGATAGATGATGATAATCCGGAGGAGGGTACTACCCAGTGGAGAAGAGAGGAGATATATTATTCACCAGACATCAAGAATGTGGTGCACAGAGAAAGGTATGAAACGAGAGCTATACCTCCGGAGGAAATACCAGGTGAACCAGGTTACGAAGATGAATTTTATGCTAGAGAAGCAAGTATGGGTAATGAGAGCCTTGTCGGATACTATCTAGAGGAAAGGAGAGGCGAAGCGGATGAACTATTGAGTGCTGGAGAACTGCTTGGAGTGATAGGGCTGATCGTAGTCGGAGCGTCCTCTATATACGTTATAAAAAGATGGAGAAGCCCTGAATGATCATCATATCACACTACAGATCATGATGAAACTATGACGGACAAATATCAATGTGTGAAGTTAGCCGTAATCTTTTTTACGGGTGTACTCATTGTAGGTTCTATATTTCCTTTAGTCGCTGGTAATGTAGATGGAGATGGCGAGAAACCAATATGGCCGATGTTCAGGAGGGACTTAAAGAACACAGGTCGCAATGAAGATGCAGAGATGGAACCATCTGATGATATCACCTGGACATTTGATACGGAGGGGTGGATAGATTCGTCTCCCGTTGTCGGTTCAGACGGAACGATATACATAGCGAACAGAGAGGGCGAACTCTATGCTTTGAGTGAGGACGGTGAGAAGAGATGGAGCTACAATACCACTTCAGACATCTTTTCTACTCCTGCAGTCTCTTCTGAAGGTTACATATACTTAGGGACCAGAGAGGGCGAATTATACTCTTTTTATGAAAACGGTACCAAGAGATGGATGGTGGATGAACCCTTTGAGGAAGAGATCCGGATGTCCCCTAAGATAAGGGAAGACGGCACAATACTGGTAGGCTCTAGAAGGATGTATTCCTTCTATCCCAACGGGACCATACAGTGGGAATACACACACACGTATAATGAAGGTGAATTTTACGGCTCTATCTACTCATCTCCGGCAGTTTGTGAGGAAGGGAATATTTACTTTGGCTTTACTGTATTTTTTATACCAGGCTCAAATGTTGGACAGTTGATCTCTTTGGATTCGGAAGGTAACAAGAGATGGAACTACACAGTAGGAGGTTACGAGAGTCCAGATTTTGGCGGAGACGTACGGGCTTCTCCTGCCATAGGGGAGGACGGCACGATCTATTTTGCTTCATATAATTACAGGGTCTATGCTCTCGATGAAGAGGGAAACGAGATGTGGCGTTTCGGTACAGGTGGACAAATTTTTTCATCACCTGCCGTAGGGGATGATGGCACTATTTACATCGGTTCGGGAGACGATCACCTTTACGCGATTTCTCCTGAAGGTAGAGAAAAGTGGGCTTTCAAAACTGGCTTTCTTTTTGAATTGAGTAGGGATGATCATGCTCAGTATCTAGAAGAAGGTAACGTTTCCACTGAATTGATCGAGGCTTTTGAAGAAAAGGGTCATGAGTTGAATATAGATGCGAACCTGACTAAGGAAGAGGAAAATATATGGGGAGTTGAGGGAGAGGACTACGAAATAAAGATGGGTGAAGAGACATTGGATATATATGGAGCGGGAGATGAAATTCATTCGTCTCCTGCTATAGGTCCTGAGGGGAACATTTACTTCGGCTCGTCAGACGAAAATGTATACTCCCTTTATCCAAACGGGACTAGAAGGTGGACGGTAGAGACAGAACATAGCATACTCTCTTCTCCAGCGATCGACTCCAGTGGGCTTTTATATATTGGGTCTTACGATGAAGCTATCTATGCGATAGGGTCTGAGCCGGAAAGGGAAGATTTACATGCTGAAAGGCTTCTAATCCCCATGATTTTGGCCATAATCCTGTTGGTTTTTGTATTTTTTCCAAAAAAACACGCCGAATTTAACGGTGGCCAGAACAGAGATATTAAAAAATAAATTAAAATGGGTAAAAATAAGTAAATTATAAATACCCTCCCTAGTAATAGTCTGTTCGAGGTAGAATAAAAAATGAAATGGAAAACAATACTGTCTTTGATGATCGTATCGGTCCTAGTGGCTGGTACGGTACCACTGGCTATGAGCGCCAGTGCAGAAGAAGACACAGAGCTTTTACACACTGTTGAAATCGGTGTACACCTGGATATGGATACGGCGATCATGGACATTATAGAGGACGACGACCTAGACCTTTTCATGCACGGTGTCGACGGTGTTGTATGGATGCAGGGCCCACCAGTTTGGTTCGAAGAACTGGATACTTGGGAGGTCCACGGTTCGTACAACAACCTATTGTTGAATCCTTCTAGAGAAGGAGATGAGACCGAAGCGATGCTGGAGGCTCTAGATGCAGGATGGATCGAAGATCCAGATGAAGTGAGATGGCTGGCGAACAACGCGGATGGTGATTGGACAATAAATCCGTTCGCCCACAATGATATCAGATTCGCGTTGAACTACATAAGCAGAGAAGGTATGATAGAAGATCTGCTCGATGGTCTTGGAACATCGCGATACGGTTGGATGGACAGCAGACTTCCGGTTTGGCAGGAACACTTTGTACAATCTATAGAGCAAAAGTACGACTTCACTCCTGAGGGAGACGAAGCCTTCATGGAGGATATAGTACAATGGGCCATGGAAGAGATACAGGAAGAAGTGGCTTTCGGTGAAGTCACAGGTAGCATGGACGAAGGATGGTACTACGAGCACGAGGAATCAGATACTGAGGAACATCAGATAGAGATAATCGGTATAGCCAGGATCGAGGACTGGAGAGTCGATCTGGCAGAACGAGTCAATGATATGCTAGAAGATATGGGTTTCGACACTACGACAGATGAAAGAGACGGCGCAGGTTCGATACCACTGGTTTTCGACGCTGCACCGGACCCATACGATGAAGTCACATGGCATTTCTATACCGGAGGTTGGGTCGCCACTACTGCTGTAGCGTGGCCCGACGTAGCAGCCAACCAGATGTACAATCCTTGGTATGGATTCATGCACGCTCAGGGACCAACAGAACACTGGAACTACGATGAGGAAGGTTATAGAGATACAGTAGGACCATCATCGAGAGTCAGAGAAGAGCTTGAAGCTGGAGCTGAAGAAGCAGGAGAAGACATATGGGCACATGAGGACGTCACTATAGAAGAGATGGATGCTTACGGAATGGCTTTGGATGCTGCAGAATTCGATGACATCGACGAATACTGGGAGATGTTGACAAACGTAGCTCAGAGAGGTATAGAAGAATCTGTAAGGGTATTTATGACAACAGGTATAGACTTCTATCCGTATGATGGAGACGCCATCGGAGCGATGGTGATAGAGAGCGTCAACGGTTATGACACATATTTCGGTCCTAGAACTATGCAGGTCGAAGACGGTGAGTTAGGCGCTACGCTATTGACAGGTATAGATAGACCGTTCATGGATAACTGGAACCTCTACGGAGGTTCAGACGACGTTTACACAATATACCCACAGAGGATGATGAGAGAGAAACCGAATTGGCCACATCCGAGAACAGGGCTGTCTACAGAGACGATAAACTACTGGTCTGAGGGTCCCGATCTAGATCCGAAACAAGGTGAATGGGACGGCGAGATATATTACGGGCCGGAAGATGACCCGATGGAACAGGACGTAGAGATACCTGAAGATGCGGTAGATTACGATCCAGTAGCTAATGAATGGGTAGAGGCTGAAGCCGAATATTCTTATGTAAAAGCAACTTACGATACATACGAAGAGCATGTCTGGCACTGCGGTACTGAATTTAGTGTAAAGGATATAATGGCATGGCACGCAAGAGAGAGAAGATTGGCTGAAGATGACAATATCGAAGAGGACTATGAAGACATATATTACGCACCACATGAAGCCTTGTCAGGTCCAAACTTCGGCTCGATACAAGCACTCGAGTTTGACGAGGACGCGGGAACTTACTCCGTTTACACAAATTACAACTTCCCGGATGAGTCTCAGATCGGTGGATATCACAGCTATGCACCGGAAACACATCCGTTGACTTACGAAGTATGGGATCATCTCCATGGTGGAACTTCCTGGCAGGATTATGCTGAAGACGATTGGGCTGACGATACCTGGCACTACGAGGCAGGAATGGATGTCTGGATACACCAGATAGCTGAACCTCAGGTCAGGAACGCAGTAATACCGATCATGGAAGAGATGATAGAGCAAGAGTATGTGCCGGCTTACTATACCGAAGGTGAAGTACCGATAGACGTTGATACAGATGACGTTATCGCCGAGATGGAGAACCTTGTTGAGTTCATGGACGATACCGGCCATTCCTACGTGGGTCTTGGACCGTTCTATATGACGGAGTACGATGAAGAGGTTCAGGAATTGCATCTTGAACGTCACGAGGATTACGGATTCGATTTCGATCAGGACTGGGATCCAGATAGTGAATACGAGGACGGATACTGGTCTGAAAGATTCCACATAGTAGAACTAGCATTAACAGATATGATAGTTCCAAGATTCGTAGATATGGCTGATGGTCCATTCGAAGCGATCACTGAAGGTTCGATGTCTGAATTGTTCCCTGAGGTAGTCGACGACCCTATCACTGAAGCTGATGTGGAAGAATATGAATATGTTCTCTACGACGAGGCTGGGGACGAAGTAGCTACAGTGGATGAAGAAGATATAGAACTGGATGAGCAAGCCACATGGAGCGAATTCATCGCCGAGATACCGGTAGATGATGCAGAAATCGGATACCATGATCTTGAGTTCAGAGCACTACCAGAAGGTGAAGTAGCTTTCGAAACGATATCTTCAGAAGTCATCCTTCTGTTCGATCCGGATCTGACGTATCATACATTCGAATTCGCAGAAGAGTTGATCGGTTTGGACGAAGATTTCGAAGCGACGGCAGAGCTAGACGTGGAGATTGAGGCAGACGAAGGGGATACGGCCATCATTGAGTTGTTCGATGACGAAGATGAGGTAGTTGATACTTGGGAAGAAGAGTTAGGTGAAGGCGAATCATTTGATGACACTATAACATACGAACTCGAAGGTAGAGATGCTATAGGTGATTACAGAGCAGAAGGTAGAGACGCCGATGGCAACATAATCGGCGAGGACGAATTCACGGTTTTGGGTGCAAATCCAACAATCACGGAACTTTCATTCCTAGAGCAACCTGCTCACGCCCAGGCTTTGCAAGTGGACGAAACTCTTGGCACGGCTCCTCATGAAATCGGTATAACTGCAGAAGGATATAATCCGGGAGCGGAGTGGACTGCTAATCCTGCTGTCGATCCAGCTGCAAACATATTGATGTTCAATGATGGTAACCAGGCAGGAGATGTAACGATCCAATTAGACGGTGAAGAGGTTGCTTGGTTGGAAGCTGCCGGAGGATCAGGAGTACTAGCTGCCGATTGGGATCTTGCAAACTTCCCTGATGACATTCCAGATCCTGTTGTAGACGATGACCCACTCCACTACATATTTGAGGAAGCAGGAGATTACACTTTAGAGATAGTAGCGGAATACGGATGGACATGGGAAGAAGGTGAAGACCCGATAGAATATGGTGAGCCAGCAGGAGAAGAGGTACTAGAAGAGATAGAGATTGAAGTCGGCGAGGAAGATCTTGAAGATACGCTTTCACTGGTAGTGGAAGATGATGTTGAAACAACCGATCCGATGGGCGTAGATGAAAGTTACACAATCGAGCATTCCTATACCTATGATGAAGCGGGTCTGTACGATGTGTTCTTTGGACACATGGTAGCAGATGATTTCGTACCACAATTAGACGAAGAAGTTCATGTCTCATGGTTGGATGTCATAGACTTCAGTGTTGAAGAAGACGAGTTCCCAGTTGATACACCGATAACATTCGAGGCCGAAGTCGAGAACGTTAACGATGCTGAGGAAGTCGTGTACTTCTATATAGGAGATGAAGAGATCTACAATGAAACCATCCCAGCAGAAGAAACCGCCGAGATAGAATTCGAACACGAGTTCGTAGAAATCGGTGGATACGATATCGCACTGAATGATGATCTTGGAACGTTGGACATGGTAAGCGTAACGGCATTTCCGGACGAAGCCTCACTCACATGGGTCGAGGATCTAGACTACACGTTAGATGAAGCTGAAGCGACCATAACTGGAGAGATAGATAATGAAGGTTTCGGAGAAGCTGACGACGTTGAATTGACCTTAGAAGACGAGGATGAAGAGATCGAATCGTGGGAATACACCATTGAAGAGCGTGGTGAATTAACAATAGAAGAAACTCACGTATTTGATGAAGCAGGAGAGTACACCGCAACACTCACTAGTGAGTATATAGAGGATCAGGAGATAACCATAGTCGTGGAAGGCGAAATCAACTGGATAGAGAATCTAGCTGTAAACGGTGAAGAAGACGAGATCACGATTGAAACTGATGAAACTGTTGATATAACAGCAGAAGTAGAAAATGTTGGTGAATTCGATATAGACATCGAACTAATGGTCAACGACGAAGAGATAGGTTCGTGGACCATAGGTCCAGGTGAAGATGAGAGTATAGACGAGACTTACACATTCGATGAAGAAGGAGACTACACAGTAAGTCTGTACGACCAAGAAGTGGATGTAACCGTCATGGAACCAGGCGAAGTCGAGCTGGAGGAGTTCACCGTTAACGAAGAAGATGAAGAGGTCGAGATAGAGCTAGGAGACGAAGTAGAAATTTACGCAGAAGTATATAACGGCCTGCTGGAAGAAGTAGAGATGACAGTTTGGATCGAAGACGAAGATGGTGATATACCAGCTGGACCACATGAATACGAAGAGACCATCGCCGCTGGCGAAACAGGCATAATAGATGAAAGCTTCGAGGAGCATGAAGGATGGTGGACTGGAGATTACGTAGTCTATCTGGAGGTCGAAGACTACATCGATGAAAGCATCGATGTGACAGTCTACGAAGAATTGGATTACGAACTTGAAATTGATTCAACTGATGGTGGCGAAGTAGTAGAACCAGGCGAAGGTGGATTCGAGTATGAGGAAGACGACTTCCCAGTTGACCTAGAGGCGGAAGCCGACGATGATTACGAATTCGTTGAATGGACTGGAGACACTGACTACATAGAAGACACTGATGAAGCGGAGACTATATTCGAACTGCCGGATGAAGAAGGCACTTACAGCATAACTGCTGAATTCGAAGAGGAAGATGAACCAGAACTAGACATGATGTGGATCATAGTGATCGTGGTAATAGTGATCATAATCATCGCACTGGTTGCGATGGCGATGATGAAGAAACCACCAGCGGAAGAAGAAGAGTTCGAAGAAGAGTTCGAAGAAGAGGATGACCTCTTTGAGGAAGAAGAAGAAGATCTCTTCGAGGAAGAAGCCGAAGAGGAAGACCTCTTTGAGGAAGAAGAAGAAGATCTCTTCGATGAAGAAGCCGAAGAGGAAGACCTCTTTGAAGAAGAAGAACCAGAAGAAGAACTATAGTGACACTAGAAACACAACACAAAAACCAATTCACCTAAACCTTTTTCTTTTTCTTTTTAAAATCCCAAAAATTTCATACATGAATTTGATGTTTAAAGTATGATCTTCTAAATATGTATTTAAAAATAGAATGGAATCGAGAGAAAATTTTTTATAAAATGAAAGCCATGTCTAATTAGGGTGTATGCAGTACATAATGAGCTAGACAACTTAATGAGCTAGACAACTCCCTAAGTTTGCGAACCTTGTGTACACAAAAGGAGGGGTTGAGATGAATAGATTAGATAAAAATGAGATCGTAAACCTTTACACATTAGAGGGTCAAACACAGGAAGATATAGCTGACAAATTGGACATCAGTCAACCGATGGTATCAAAATATTTGAAAGATCTAGGGGTTAAGACTAGGCCACGTGGTCGTCCCTCAAAAATATCTGATGAAACTGTAAAAAAATTTGTAGAATTATATGAAGAGGGATGGACAATCAAGGAGATATCAGAAAGGTACGGTGTATATAGGACGACAGTATCGAAGAAACTGAAAGAAAAAGGTCTTAAGCTTAGAAGACGTGGTAGAAAAATATCGTTAAATATGATAATGAAATGGGTCGGGCTTTACGAGGAAGGTTTAACCCAGAAAGAGATAGCGGAGATGTACGATGTTTGTCAGGGCACAGTATCTAATAAATTGAGGGAGCAGGGGATCAAAGGTAGATGGCTTTCTTTAAAAAAGAATATTCCAGATGATGTTTTGGAGCAGTGGGAGAGATTGTACAAACAAGGAGTTTCTCTGACAGAAATAACAAGAATATACGGTGTTAGCTATAAAACCGTATCTTCTAAACTCACCAAAAAAGGGGTGTTACCGATTAAAAAAGATACTAAAGAGATAAAAGATGAGCTTGTAGAGGAATGGGTATCATTATACAAAAGTGGTTTAACCCAGAAAGAGATAGCGGAGAGATATGACATATCTCCTACAAAAATCTCAGAAAAATTGAGGGAAAAAAATGTACAGATAAGGAGGGGTCGACCTAATGAGGTCTCTGAAGAAGATGTTAATCTTTGGATCGATCTTTATAATGAAGGAGAAACATTAAAAAATATAGCTGAAAAGTATAATGTTAGCCTAGGAACTGTATCAAACAAGTTGAGGGCTAGAAATGTACATACAAGAGGGAGGGGAAAAAAAATAAAAAAAGAGGTTGTAAAACAGTGGATTGAACTTTACGAGAGAGGGGAATCGATGAAAGAGATAGCTAAAAAGTATAATGTAGCTGTTAGCACTGTTTGGAAAAAATTAAAGGCTAGAGAAGAGACAATAAAGAGATTACACAAATAAGAGTGTAGAATATATTCTCTAAAAGTTCGAAAAGAACAGAGCCATTAGGTCTTTCTGATATTGGGAGGACAAAAATGAATTTTTTCGAAGGGTAGGAATTTATTCCTGTAGAGTTATGTATACTTATATTATTATATGATTATATTATTATGCCACTAATTGATGTCGATCATACTCTTTTATACAAATTAGTTCAAACCAGTCTTAAATTCTTCGAAATAAATATTTCTAAAAAAAATAGCTTTTTGAGATTTCATATTTTAGAATATTATAAAAAAAATCAAGAATAAACAATTGAAGAAAAAGTATAAATAATACAAAAATAATCTAGGGGCGAGGTTGATTAAAAAATGAAATGGAAAACAATACTATCATTGCTGATAGTATCTGTACTGTTAGCAGGTACTTTGGCGATGTCTGCGGGCACCATACCCGCAAGAGGTGAAGACAAACAACTTGTACACACGGTGGAAATCGGTGTACACCTGGATATGGATACGGCGATAATGGACATAATAGATGATCCGGACCTGGATCTTTTTATGCACAGCGTTGACGGCGTTGTATGGATGCAGGGCCCACCAGTTTGGTTCGAAAGATTGGATACATGGGAGGTCCACGGATCTTACAACAATCTATTATTGAACCCTTCTAGAGAGGGAGATGAGACAGACGCGATGCTGGAGGCTCTAGATGAAGGATGGATCGACGAGCCAGATGACGTGAGATGGCTGGCGAACAACGCGGATGGTGACTGGACAATAAATCCGTTCGCCCACAATGACATTAGATTCGCGATGCACTACATAAATCGTGAATCATTGATCGAAGATATGTTGGATGGACTTGGAACAGCTCGATACGGCTGGATGGACAGCAGACTTCCGGTTTGGCAGGAACGCTTTGTACAATCTATAGAGCGAAAGTACGACTTCACTCCTGAGGGAGACGAAGCCTTCATGGAATGGATCATAGAAGAGGCCATGGAAGAGATAAGAGAGGAAGTGGCTTTCGGTGAATTAACAGGTAGCATGGATGAAGGATGGTACTACGAGCACGAGGAATCAGGTACAGATGAGCACCAGATAAGGATAATCGGCTTGTGTAGGATTGAAGATTGGAGAGTGGACTTAGGATACCGTGTTGTTGATATGTTTGAAGACATGGGTTTCGATGCTAGGGCTGACGAGAGAGACGGCGCAGGCTCGATACCACTGGTTTTCAACGCTGCACCGGATCCATACGATGAACTCACATGGCATTTCTATACCGGTGGTTGGATCGCCACGGCTACAGTATTTTGGCCTCATGGAGCTGCCAACCAGATGTATAATCCTTGGGTAGGATTCATGCACGCACAGGGACCGTCAGAACACTGGAACTACGATCAGGAAGGTTATAGAGATACAGTAGGCCCATCATCGAGAGTCAGAGACCAGCTTGAAGCTGCGGCTGATGCAGCAGGAGAAGACATATGGGCACATCAGGACGTCACTATAGAAGAGATGGATGCACATGGAATGGATCTACAAGCAGCAAGATTCGATGATATCGACGAATACTGGGAGATGTTGACTGCATTAGGTCAGAGAGGTATAGAAGAAGCTGTAAGGGTATTCCTGACAACAGGTATAGACTTCTATCCGTATGATGGAGAGTCCATCGGAGCGATGGTGATAGAGAGCGTCAACGGTTACGACACATATTTCGGTCCTAGAACTATGCAGGTCGAAGACGGTGAGTTAGGCGCTACGTTACTGACAGGCATAGATAGACCGTTCATGGATAACTGGAATCTATATGGTGGTTCAGCCGACGTTTACACAATATACCCACAGAGGATGATGAGAGAGAAACCGAATTGGGCACATCCGAGAACAGGATTACAGCAGGAAACCATAAACTACTGGTCTGAGGGTCCCGATCTAGATCCGTACCAGGGTGAATGGCAAGGCGAGATCTATTACGGCGACGACATAATGGAAGCCGATATCGAGATCGAGGATCACGTAATAGACTATGATCCTGTAGCTAATGAATGGGTACAGGCGAACGAGATAGAAGATCGAGGCGAAGATGGAGATGAACCAAGAGACTACGCTTATGTAAGAATCACATACGATACGCACGAAGAACATGTCTGGCACTGTGGTTCCGATTTTAGTATACAAGATATAATGGCTTGGCATGCGAGAGAAAGGAGGCTAGCGGAAGAAGATAACGTAGATCCAGATTACGAAGGTATCTATCACAGTACTTGGGACGCAGAGTCAGGTCCAAATTTCGACTCGATACTAGGATTCGAGTTTGATGAGGAAGCAGGCACGTATACAGTTTATACAGAATATAACTTCCCGGACGATTCTCAGATCGGATCATATCACAGCTACTCACCGGAAACACACCCGTTGACTTACGAAGTATGGGATCACCTACATGGAGGAACCTACTGGCAGGATTATGCTGAAGACGATTGGGCTGACGATAGCTGGCACTATGAGGCAGGACGGGATCATTGGATACACCAGATATCAGGTTCACAGGTCAGGAACGCAGTAATACCGATCATGGAAGAGATGATAGAGCAAGAGTATGTGCCACCATACTATACTGAGGGTCTTGTCCCAATAGAAGTCGATGAACAGCAGTTATTGGATGAGATGCAGAATCTAGTAGATTTCATGCACGAATATGAACACACATACATAGGTTTAGGACCATTTTACATGATTGAATATGACGAAGAAACACAGACATTGCATCTTGAACGTCACGAGGATTACGGATTCGATTTCGATCAGGACTGGGATCCAGATAGTCCATACGAGGACGGATACTGGTCTGAAAGATTCCACATAATAGAACTAGCATTAACAGATATGATAGTTCCAAGATTCGTAGATATGGATGATGGTCCATTCGAAGCGACCACTGAAGGTTCGATGTCTGAATTGTTCCCTGAGATAGTCGACGAACCTATCACTGAAGGCGATGTCGATGAGTATCAATATGTTCTCTACGACGAGACTGGGGACGAAGTAGCCATAGTGGATGAAGAAGATATAGAACTGGATGAGCAAGCCACATGGAGCGAATTCATCGCCGACATACCGGTAACCGACGAAGATGACGAATACTTTGATATTGGATATTATAGGCTGGAATTCAGAGCACTACCAGAAGGTGAAGTGGCCTTTGTGACCATATCATCTGATATAATATTACTGTTCGATCCGGACTTGACGGCTCATACCTTCGATTTTACTGAGGATATCGGTTTAGACGCAGATGATACCGCTACAGCTGAGATCGATGTTGAAGTAACAGCTGACCAAGGAGATACAGCCTACGTTTATCTATTCGACGATGAGACGGATGAGATTGTAGGCGGTGAGCCTATAGCGGAGCATGAACTTGGGGCCGGAGAGACTTGGGATGATATAGTAACTCATGAATTCACTGAGAGAGATGATATCGGAGATTACAGAGCAGAACTCCGTGATGAAGCCGGAAATATTCTAGCTGATGATGAACTGACTGTGCATGGTGTGAATTATGACCTTGTAACTTTTGATCTAGTCGAGTTACCGCCGCACGCTCAGGAGCTTAGTGTAGATGAACCCTACGGAGTTGCACCACACGATGTAACTATAACTGCGGAAGGTTACAATCCTGGTTTCGAAGCAACACTTAATCCAGGAACTAATCCAGGAGCCAACATACTAGTATTCAATCACGGTAACCAGATGGGTGAGATCAGAATAGAACTTAATGGTGAAACTGTCGGTTTGTTAGAACTCGCTGGAGGTACTGGTGCACCTGCAGGGTCCTGGCTGATTGATTACGAAGAAGCACTGGATTACCTTATCACAGAGCCAGGAGAACACACATTACAAATAATCGCAGAACATGGATGGGACATCCCTGAAGGCGAGTTACCTGGAGAAGGAGAGGCAGCTGGCGAAGAGGTGCTTGAAGAAGTCGTATGGGAACTTGATGAAGACGATTTGATTGAAGAGATTGATCTTCTGATTGAAGAGGAGACCGTGGAGACAGCAGTCATGGATGTCGATGAAACCTACACCATAGAGTATGATCACACCTTCGAAGAACCGGGTATATATTCTATTCAGTTCGGTGATCTAGAAGAAGAGGTACATGTCAGTATCTTAGAGGTTTTAGAATTTACAATATCTGAAAATGAGATTCCAGTTGGAGACTACGTTGAAGTTTATGCTGAGATACGAAATCACGTAGACACTGAAGAAACGGCCTATTTCTACATCGGAGATGATGAGATATACAACGTGACCCTGGGACCAGGAGAAGATGAAACAGTCGATTTTGACACACCCGAATTCGAGGAGCCTGGAGACTACAGTATCGATATAAGGGACGAAGCCGACGTAACAATCGGTTCTGAGAGTCTAGAAGTATTTCCACTTGAACCGACGTTAGAAGTGGTTTATCCTCTAGAATACGAATTGGACGAAGATGAAGTCACATTAACAGCGACCGTGGAAAATATAGGTTATGAGGATGCAGATGACGTTGAATTGACATTGATAGATGAGGATGATGAAACAGTGGACACATGGGACTTCGTTGTTGAAGGACGAAGTACAAAAGAGATCGAAGCTACACACACATTTGAGGAACCTGGAGAGTATATTGCAACATTGAGTAGTGAGTATATAGACGAACATTCAGTGACTATAACCGTAGAAGGAGAATTACAGTGGGTCGACAACTTAGCAGTGAACGGCGAAGAGGATGAACTAGAGATTTATCAGCGCGAAGAAGTTGAGATAACGGCCACAGTAGAAAACGTAGGACATTTCGATTATGTCGTCGAACTTATGATAGACGGTGAGATCGAATGGGACTATACGGTTGAACCAGGTGAGGAATTATCTATTGAAGAGGATTACACATTTGAAGAGTCGGGCGAATACGAGATATCCTTGGAAGATCAGTCGGTAACTGTCGCTGTTGAACCAACATACCAGCTTAGTATCGAGATCGAAGGAGATGGCACGGTAACGGTGGAATGGAATGAAGAAGAAGAAACAGTTACAGACTCATGGTCGGAATACATACCAGGTGGCACAGACGTCACCTTGACTGCAGAGGCAGACGATGGTTGGGAATTCGATAGATGGGAACTACCAGACTCTCCGGATCATGATGGCCTCTTAGACGAAGATGAAAAGGAGATATCTTTCTCGATGGACGACGATAAAAGCACTACGGCCCACTTTGAAGAAGATACGATGGAACTGTTATGGATAATAGTGATTGTGGTTATAGTCATAATAATCATCGCCCTGGTTGCGATGGTGATGATGAAGAAACCACCGGAGGAAGAAGAATTCGATGAGGAACTAGAAGACGAAGAAGAACTATTTGAAGAAGAAGACTTTGAAGACGAAGAAGAACTATTTGAAGAAGAAGGCTTTGAAGACGAAGAAGAACTAGTCGACGAAGAGGAAGACCTCTTTGAAGAGGAACCGGAAGAAGAGCTATGATGTGCTTACTAAACAAAAACCCCTTTCCTTACCTTTTTCTATTTTTTTCCTAAAAAGGAGTTCCTTTCTAAAATAAAATCCATTTAATTAAAGGACGATAAAGTGTAATTCCGTGTCCAGAAAAAAAGACATCATGTTCCTTTATCAAAAAATTTATAACCTAGGGCTTAGTAGTAAGTGTTGATAAAATGCCAGCTTCATGGAAGTACTTTGTGGTTAGAACTCTCAATGCTCTACTAGTGCTGGTCATAGTGATCTTTATACTCTCTGCTGTTTTCAGTACGATGGCGGAAAGAGAACTAGAGGCTCAAGTTGTTGAGATAATGAGAGGAGAACGTCAGGGAATGGATTTCGAGGGTGATAGGGAGTTTAGAGAACAATGGGAAGAAGAGCGACGTCAGGAGCTAGAAGAGAGATATAATCTTCATGTCCCAACGTCTCAGCGAATATTCTATTCGGCCGTAGATGTTTTGATGTTAGATTTCGGAGATGCAATAGAAATGACGGATTACGAGGGATCTTCTGATGTTGTTAGTATAATAATGGATTATCTACCTAGGACTATTTTACTGTTCACGACAGCAGCTGTTATATATACAGCGTTGGGTATAGCTATAGGATTGAAGGCAGCACAAAGAGCAGGTACGGCACTTGATAAATTTTTATCACTCTTCGGTATAGCCGCTTCTTCGATCCCGATGTGGTGGGTCGCTATGCTTGCCCTTTTGATATTCGTCTATACACTCGGTTGGTTCCCTAGTCCAGCTAGGATGCGGGTACCTAGTTTAGCGGAGTATGGCCTCCTTGGTTTCCTCAGAGAGTTGTTTTATGTGATGGCTTTGCCTTTAGCTACGATAGTTTTCGTTCTGTTCGGTGCAAGGGCATGGGAAACTAGAAACATAGTGACTGGTATCCTTCAAGATGATTACATTATGGCGGCAAGAGCTAAGGGTGTTCCTGAAAGAAAGGTAATATACGGGCATACCTTAAAGACTGCAGCTCCACCGGTAATAACATCAGCTATAATGGCCCTATTGATGTCAGTTGGAGGAGCGATGATATCCGAAATCGTATTCCAGTGGCCAGGTATGGGATATCTTTTGAGAATCGCGATATTTACCTATTCAGATAGTACTGTGATTCTAGGAGTTTCATTCATCACAGCTTTCCTGTTCGTATTTGGATACTGGTTGGCAGACCTTATTTATGGATTCCTAGATCCAAGAGTAGAAGTAGGTGCAGAAAAGGCCGGAGTATAAAAAATAAAACTAATAAAAAAGAGGTGTAAAGAATGGTCAGATGGGACGATTTAAAGGCTAACGCGAAAGAAACTTTCCAAGAGTTCAAGAAACATAAGATAGGATGGGTAGGAGTAGGCTTGATCGTATTCGTAATAATCATGGGGATTTTAGCACCCTATTTAGCCCCAGGTGTACAGGAGGACTGGGGTAGGGGAGACCCGAGATGGCGTGCTACTCCCAGCAATTCTCCTCCCGTGTGGTACGATTGGATAACTAGAGATGATTATCACAGACATGAAGTCATAGACGAATATGAAGAGGAGATGTTCATGGGGGGGATAGAATTAGGCACGGTTACTCCTGAGACGGAATTCTTTTATGAGTACGGATTCCGTGAAGAGGGAGAAGTTAACGTTGAACTCTTCAACGATGATTTAGACGAAACAATAGAAGAACGAGATGTGGAAGTAGAGCCCAGGGAACCTGTGGAGAATGTAGAGATCACTGAGTTTGAAATAGAGTTAGATGAAGATTTCGACGAGTATCCACACGTAATTCCTATGGATCTTTCAGGAGTTGCGGAACATACCGATCCTGATGCGGAGGAAAATGCGACTTTAGAATTGGAGATAGGCGGTGAAGTGATAGATGATGAAGATCACACATGGGAAATCCCACCAGGTGAAGAAGAACTGATCGATGTTGAGCACATATTCGATCAATATGGTCTTTACAGCGTGGTTCTTTCAGATCACTGGGAGATCATCCAGGTCGGAACTGACGTTTTAGTTACAGAGATGGAAGCTGAAGAGATCGAACCGGGTGTGGTAGAGATCGAAGCATTCGCGGAGAACTTGAATCTTGAAGAGGAACAGGAACTCGCTTTGGTTCAATATGATGTAGAAGAAGAGTTGTACAGCATACAGGAGGAATGGACCATAGAACCGGGCGAAGAGGAGGTCATAATGTACACGCAAACATTTGCGGAAGAGGGTGATTATGACCTGATATTGGGTAGAGAAAGAGAAGGTCCATTTGTATACAGAGAGCCCGATGATCCTGCTACTGCGAACTTGGCGATGGAAGAGCCTATGGGCGAGAATGCTGATGAATCGGAAGAGGATATAAGTTTAACGAGTAATCCTGATATCAGGACTCAGGTGTTTGACGTGCCAGATTCTGTGGAGGTAGGCGATGTTTACGAGCTCAATGCGATACTAGAAAATCACGAGGAACAGGAGTACAATGTATCCTTCAGGATTGATGGTGAAACCGAGCGGACTGGAGTTCTAGCTAGATCTGGTTCATATCGTGGATATCGTCACACATTTGAGTTTGAGATGGATTCTGATGTACCTCCGACAGAAGTGTTTTTCGAGTATGCTGGAGAAGCTTCGTTCTTGAGGGCTAGATACATCACAGTAGAAAGGCCTGACGGTCTTGAAATGGATCTTGAGATCGACGATAGAGGTGATAGGCCTGGAAGGTTCGAAGAAAGTGTTACGCTGGCAAGGCGATGGCAGGTCAGAGAAAATATACATGGTATACCGTTCAGGTATATGAGAAATCCTGATTTTCTGTTCAATATCAGCCGTGAGGATCATCGACAGCACTTAGAAGAAGGCCCGATGGCTGATGAACTGATGCAGGCATTTGAAGCAGAAAATTATGACGTTGATCCAGATGCAGAACTTGCTGGTGAATATCCACGTTGGTGGGTTTACGAGGATGAAGAAGCTGAGTTCATAATAGAGATTGACGATGAAGATATATTTAACATCGATCGTGCTGAATTTGAGCCTTACCTTGAGGATGGTCCTGTTCACGAGAATATAAGAGCGGTTTTTGAAGAAGAAGGTATCGAACTCGGCGAGGATGCAGAAGTGGTCGAGGAAGATGATGCATGGATAATCGTGGAAGACGGGAAAGAGAAATACGTCATAGCTTTGGATCACGAACACGAATTCAATTTGCAAACTATTCAATATGAAGAATATCTTGAAGAGGGTCCTATTCATGAGAACCTAAGTGAAGCGTTCGCGGAAGAAGGGATCGCACTCGATGAAGATGCAGAATTGGAAGAAGAAAATGGCAATTGGTTGATAACAGTAGATGGAGAAGAAAAATATCTATTGATCGTTGGTCCCGATGAAATCGAGATATTTGAATGGGCGGAGGAACTGGGAATTTCAGAAGCAGGTGACATCGAAGTGTTCAGGCCTGGTGTTCCTCCAGCTGAGATCCCAGATGAGTTTGAATTCGATCCACTGAAAACCATATTCTCTAAACAGACCCATGATTGGTTGTTCGAATATGAACCTCTAAAAGGAACTTACAATTTCACGGTTCAGTTAGAGGGGATGGACGTAGAACTTGAAGAGAGCCAGGTGACTTTTGGTGGAGCGGTATACGGTGTATTAGGCACAGATTCATACAGAAGAGACATATTCCAGGGATGGGTATGGGGTGCCCGTTGGGGCATAATAATCGGGGGCCTCGTAGCTATAGCCGCTATATCTATTGGAACTATCTTTGGAATGACTAGTGCCTATTACGGTGGATGGATCGATGAATTCATGCAAAGGATAAATGAGATTGTTATGGGTATACCTACATTCCCTATCTTAATTGTAACTTTGGAATTCATGGATAGACCGAATATTTGGGCGTTTACTGCAATATACGTGCTACTGTCTTGGCGTGGAATTGCCAAAGTCGTTAGAGCAAGAGGTTTGCAGGTAGCTAAAGAGACATATGTAGAAGCCGCTGAATCACTAGGTTCAGGATCTGGAAGAGTTATAATGACCCATATGGTGCCTCAGATCCTTCCCTACTCGATTGCAACTGGTGCTATGCTAGTACCCGTAGCTATCATGGCTGAAGCAGGTCTACACATGCTCGGTCTTGGAGATCCTAGGGTAATAACGTGGGGAACCATGCTCGAGGAAGCTTACGCTAGTGGAGCCATCTTGAATCCAGCAGCATCCTGGTTCTGGGTCTTGTTCCCTGGTCTAGGCATGCTCATAGTAGGTTTTGGATTTATATCAGCAGGGATGGCTATCGAACGAATAATAAATCCTAAGATGAGACAGAGGTGAAAAAAATGCCAGGAGAAACAGTTCTTGATGTTGAAGAGTTGTGTACGCACTATCTGACAAGTGATGGAGAAGTTATGGCCCTAGACGATGCCACCTTCAAACTACACAGAGGGGAATCGATCGGAATAGCGGGAGAATCAGGGTGCGGGAAAAGCACCCTTGCATTTTCTCTCCTCAATCAGGTCCAACCCCCTGGAGAGATAATGAGCGGATCGATAGACTTAGATGGAATCGAGGTTACAGATCTTAGTGAAAAACAAGCTAGGAGAGAGATCAGATGGAAAAAGATATCTATGGTATTCCAGGGTGCTATGGAGATTATGACGCCCGTTTATACAGTGGGCCATCAGATGGTAGAACCTTTGAAATATCATAAAGATATAAAAGGAAAAGAAGCCAGGAGAATATGCGAGAGGTACTTAGAATTGGTTAATTTAGATTCAGGCATATTTGACAGGTACCCACACGAACTCAGTGGAGGTCAAAAACAGCGTGTTATCATAGCGACTTCACTTCTTTTAGAACCTGATATCGTCATTTTTGACGAACCAACGACTGCTTTAGATGTGGTTGTGGAAGCAAGGATAATGAACGATCTTAAAAGATTGAGGAGAGAACTAGACATATCAATGATATTCATCACTCATGATCTGAGTATACTTGCAGAAGTATCAGACAACCTCGCTATTATGTATGCTGGTTGGATCGTCGAATTCGGTTCTGCCTTTGATATATACAAAGATCCAAAACACCCCTACACTGAAAAACTGATCGCAGCTATTCCTGATATAAGGAAAGATATCGATAGGTTGGAATTCATCCCTGGTGTACCACCGAATCTAGTGAATCCTCCTAGTGGATGTAGGTTCCATCCCAGATGCCATAAAGCGATGGAAGTTTGTAAAGAATTAGAACCAGAAGTCTACAATGTTGACGGTGTAAAAGTCAAATGTCATCTGTTCAGCGAAGATGAAGATATCGCAGAAGATGAAGAAGCATCTTATGAAACAGCTTATGACGATGAAACGGCAGCCGAGGCCTATGAAGGAGAACTCGGGACTGAAGAGGTAGAAGACGGAATTGAAGAAGAACCGATGGAGGAATAAAAATGCCTGAACCTTTGTTGAAAGCGAGGAACTTAACCAAGCATTTTGAGATCACACAGGGCTTCCTTCAGAAGCTCAAAGGACAAGAAAAACAGATAGTCAAGGCCGTGGATGACATAGACTTTGATATCTATTGGAAAAGGAACTTTTCCGTGGTCGGTGAATCAGGATGTGGTAAAACAACAGTTGGTAAACTCATAATGAGATTATTGGATTCTACTGATGGATCAATTTATATGAAAGGAAAAGACATCACTGAACTAAGTGGTAAAGAAGAGCTGAAAGCCTACAGGAGACAAACTCAGATAATTTACCAAGACCCTTTCTCGGCACTTGATCCTAGACATAGGATCAGACAGGTCTTAGAGGAGCCACTGTTGATACATGATGTCGGAGATACAAGGGAAGAAAGGACTGACATGGTTCATGAGGCCCTTGAAGAAGTTAGACTCACACCACCTGAAAAATTTCTAAGAAGGTATCCTCATATGCTTTCAGGTGGGCAAAAACAGAGGGTTTCCCTTGCTAGAGCTATAATTCTAGATCCTGACTTCATAGTGGCGGACGAGCCTGTATCTATGCTGGATGTATCTGTAAGAGCAGAGGTACTGAATCTGATGAAGGATCTGATCGATGAGGAGGACATCACTTACTTCTATATCACCCACGATATATCTACTACTAGGTTCTTTACGGATTATATAGGAGTAATGTATCTTGGTGATCTTGTTGAGAAGGGTAGAGTTGGTGATGTTTTAGACAAACCGCTCCATCCGTACACACAGGCTCTGCTAGTAGCTGTTCCTGAACCAGATCCCGATAGAGGTAGAGGCGTAAAGGACGTCCCGATCACTGGGGAGATACCATCGGGAACCAACATACCCGATGCTTGTAGGTTCCATCCGAGATGTCCACATGCGAAGAAGATCTGTTCCAAGAAGGTTCCAGAAGAAAGAGAGATAGAAGATGAACACTATGCTAAGTGTCACTTTGCAGGTGAGATTGAATTCGATATGGACGTGGCCAAATAGGCTTGGTAAAAACCCTTTTATACCATCATTTTCTTTATATTGTTTGATCAGCACAACAAGGTATAGATTGGAGTATAGATAGAAAATAATAAGGTGTTTAAAGGATCATGTCTAAAAAAGATAGGAGCGAAAGAAACCTCTTACTGAGGATATTATCAAATAGAGATATCCAGATAGGTGCAGTCTTGTTGCTGATAGCTGTTATATTGGCTTTCGCTGCTGTTGTACCTGTAATGGGTGAGATTAATGCGGAGAATGAAGTCGGTTCAGACGATCCAGGAGTTTTGGAAATAGATTTTCCTGCGTTGAGACATTTGAGGAATGCGACATTGGAAGTAATTGCCGATGATGATGTGGGAACTGCTAATGTTAGAATCAATCATTCTGCTGATTTAGAGCTAGATTCCTTTCAACTATCAGGCGGCCAGAATTTAACGAGAAATTTGACTGACCTAGTACCAGAGGATAGAGAATTTGGTGAAGAGAATCCAAGATTTGTAGTTTTTGAATTCGATGAAGGCAATATATCTTACAACTACACCGCAACTTACGAGCATCAAAGATTCCGGATACTGTCTATACCTGCGGTAGTACTGACTCTTATCGGTATGGTCTTTGCTTGGAAAGGGCATGGTGCGTTGAAAGGGGAGATAATGATGAAGCGGATGGAAGAAGAAGCTAGGAAGAAAGAGGAAGCTGAAAAGGCATCACAAATCGAAAAAGCTGATTCGAAAAAGGATGAAAAAGAGCCAGAAGAAGACGTAATATATGAGGGGGATCAGCAGAAAAAAAGCGACGGTTCTCACATAGATTTCATGGGTATTCCTAAGGATGATGAAGAGGAGAACGATGAATAAGAAAACTGTTCAGAGGTTTTGATAATGAATATTTATTTTAGTCATCCAACTTTCACATTCAAAACAAAGACAGAGAAAAAATGCATTGAAATAATTGAAGAATATCTAGAACCTGACAAAGTGATCAATCCATCTGATTTCGGCATAAAACATGATTTGAAGTCAAAATTGAAAGAATCTGACGCGATAGTTGCGATGGCTGTCTCTAGTTGCTTTACTTACTTGGTCTGGAACGAAATCGAAATGATCGGGGAAGAAAAAGGTGAAGAACTGAAAGTTTATACATTTATGGTCGAAAACAAGGAGAACATCGGTCCATTAGTTGAGGGTGTACCTGAGGAGATAAGAAAATTGTCAAAAGAACAGTCGGAAAAATTATCCCACGAGATACAGAAAGACGACTATCAGGACGGTCTTATCAGTTCGTTAGTCGGTTCACACAGCTCTAGGTTTTAATTTAAAAAAAGATAAAAAAGGATTTTTCACCCTTTCATAACACCGATAGGTGTCAATTTAGCTACGATTTTAGACAATCCCGCGTTGTGTGTAACTTCCACCACATTGTTGACGTCTTTGTAGGCACCTGGACTTTCCTCTTTTAGTACCTTATCACTGGCTGCTTTGACGTAGATTCCGTCCTTGGAAAGATCACTCTTTATCTGGTTTACACGGAACTTTTTTCTCGCTCCGGTTCTAGACATCACTCTACCGGCTCCGTGACATGTTGAGCCCCAGCTCCTTTTCATCGCATGTTCGGTACCCATCATCACGTAGCTAGCAGTCCCCATATCACCTGGTATTATGACAGGCTGACCAACGTCTCTGTATTTCTTAGGTACTTCATTTCTTCCTGGTGCGAACGCTCTAGTCGCTCCTTTTCGGTGTACGACTACATCTTTCTTTTTATCATCCACTCGGTGTTCTTCTTTTTTAGCTACGTTGTGGCAAACATCATAGATCAGTTCCATCCCAAGGTCCTCTGCACTTTCATCGAAGACCTGTTCGAAACTCTCTCTCACCCAGTGAAGTATGAGCTGTCTGTTGGTCCAGGCATAGTTGGCTCCACAACTCATAGCTGCAAAATAATCTCTGCCTTCAGGGGAATCGAAGGGTGCACAGGCCAATTGCTTGTCTGGAAGATCGATGTTGTACTTTCTGATAGCTTTCTCCATGGTATTGATATAGTCCGTTGCTATCTGATGTCCACATCCTCTTGAACCGGTATGGATCATGGTGACCACTTGACCTTCCTCTATCTCAATAGAATCAGCCGCATCTGGATCGAATATTTTTTCCACCTTCTGGATCTCTATAAAATGATTGCCGCCGCCTAGAGTGCCTAATTGTGGTGCACCTCGGTCTTTAGCTTTCCTACTTACTTTTTCCGAATCTGCGGTTTCCATCCTTCCGTTGTCTTCTATACGTTTAAGGTCCTGTTCCCAACCGTAGCCTTCGTCTACGGCCCACTCGACCCCGTAATCAAGAGCCTCTTCTAACTGGCCTTTTTTAAGACGCAACCTGCTTTTTCTGCCGACTCCAGCTGGTACGTTTTCGAATATAGTATTGATAAGAGGCTTTATCTCATCTCTTACCCTATCTTCTCTTATATCTGTTTTAACTAATCTCACACCACAATTGATATCATAACCGACGCCTCCGGGTGATATAACACCATCTTGTGGATCCATCGCCGCCACGCCCCCAATAGGGAAACCGTAGCCCCAGTGGATGTCAGGCATGGCTTTAGAAGCACCGATTATGCCTGGTAAAGTTGCGACGTTCGCCACCTGTTCGGGAGCGTTGTCTTGACGGATGGATTTTATCAATTTATCGTCTGCGAAGATCCATCCAGGCACGTTCATACCTCTCTTGTAGCTCTGAGGGATCGTATACACGTAATCACTACTTTTTTTCAAAGGTCCGTTCCAACTCCTACCCATATTGATCAATCCTTAATTGAGTCTTTTGGCTTATATATTTTTGTATTTTGCCGGAAGTTGGAATTATCAATCATCTAAGATTATAGAAACAATCTTTTCAGCGGTGGAAGGTCCTATACCTTTTACTTCCTGAAGCTCTTCTTCATCGGCGGTAAATATTTCCCTTATAGAACCGAAATGTTCAAGTAGTCTATCTGCCAATTTTCCGGAGACTGAAGGCAGTCCTTCAAGTATGTATTTTCTAGTGTCATAGATCGACATGCTCTTCTTCCCTTTTCTAACAGATAAAGAGCCTTTATCACTTTGCTTAGAATCTCTTTTCACCATTGTAGCGATCAGAGATGCTGTTTCTTTCTCATCTTTAGCTGACAATACAGGTATCCTAAAATCACAGGCTAAAGAAGACAGAGCACCATAGATGGCATTATCCCTAATATTCCTCTTTTCATAGAGTCCTTCGCCTTCAAGGATGATGATGGGCTGCCTATAATTCTCAGAGAGAGCTTTAGCCTGAGAAAAAAGTCTTCCGTCCGTGATGGATTCAAGAAAATCAGATACCTCTTTTCTTTCCACCGCGGTATCTTCAGAAACTATATAATCTCCTATAGAGAGTTGAGACGTGTTGATCTTTATATCTTTTTTAGCAAGTTTTTCAACAACTCTGCTGTTCTGCTCTCTCGTATCGACTGTTATCTCAAATTCGTCCTTATCTTTCTCTTCCTTTTCTTTCTCCCTCTCAAAATCCATCAACGATCTCTGATCATCGTTTTTCTCAGATTCTTCTTCCTCCTGCTTCCTTTTTAGATCTTTTTTGCTTTTTTTCCCTACAACCTTATATCCTTTTTTGTCTACGTCCATTGGATCACCTACGCTTATCTCACTCTCGAGATCATCCCTCAATCTCATCAGGTTCTTATGCATCTTTTTTTCTCGACTCTTACTAGACCAGTAATATGCCTCGTCTCTAGTATTTTTTGTTATCAAGATGGTCACTTTCCCCTCTCTTTTCCTCGCAGTCCTACCTCTTCTCTGTATAGTCCTTATCTCAGACGGAACAGGTTCATAGAATACCACAAGATCAGTAGCTGGTATGTCCAATCCCTCTTCCCCTACACTTGTTGCAACTAACACGTTGAATTTACCCGATTCAAAATCTTCTATAGTCTCTATCTGTTCTTTCTGCTTGAGACCTTTGTCTCCTTCTCTATCTGCCTGGCCTATGAATCTCACAGGTCTTGTCCCCTCTAAATTTTGCAAACGTTCCGTAACTTTAGAAGCAGTCTTCCTATAATTCGTGAAAACTATGATCCTCGAATTGGGTTTTTTCTCCAATTGATCCTTCACTATTTCGTTCACTTTCTCTATTTTGGGATGATCATTTTTTAAATTTTTCAGTTTTGCTAAAACATCTTTCATCTCAGGACTTTTCATCAACCGCTTAGAGGCTTTAGATCCTCCTCTGCTTTCAGCCTCGTTCTTTATCTTTTCTAAAAATTCTCTCAACCCTTCTGGACCCTGTGTTTCAGCTTGGTCTATCGCGTGATCGATCTTTATCGATGAAGCGATCAAACTAGCCGCCCTGTAAAGAGATGATTCATTTGATGAATGTAGTTCGCTTTGAATCTTTCCTCTAGCCTTTATCAGATCTTTTCTAGAGATCCTCTTCGGATTTTTATTTTCGAGAAAACCGAATTTTTGTATCTTTTTTATCTCTTTCTTTTTTATCTTCTTTAGTTTACTAACTATCTTTTTCTGCTCTTCCGGAAGTTTTACCTCGATCCATTCTTTTTCAAGATAATTAGTATATTTAACAACATCTGGATCGTACTTTGTTCTTATCTCGACGTGTTCGAAGTCTAGTGTTGCGCACACCGATAATATATCTTCTATCTCACTTCCCGGAGATGCGGTCAGACCTAGAGTCAATCCTTCTACATCCTGATATGCTTCGCCTATGAATACGTATGCATAATCCCCAACTGCACGATGAGCCTCATCGAAAACTATCATCGAGACTTCTTCAAGATCTATCCTTTTAGCCATGAGGTCGTTTTTTATCACCTGAGGAGTGGAGACGATGATATCGTTTTTTTTCCAAAACTCGCCTCTTTTTTCGGGTCTCACTTCGCCGGTAAAAACTTCTGGTTTTTCACCTTCTATTAATTTTTCGATATCCTTTGAATGTTGATTGACCAGAGGTTTAGTGGGTGCTAAAAACAAGATCTTCTTGCTCTCCTCTTTTTCTAATCTATCGGCCATCACCATCAAAGCTATGATAGTCTTTCCAAGCCCAGTAGGTAATACCACCAAGGTTGAAGTATCTTTAGCTGTTCTCGCTATATTGACCTGGTATTCTCGCTCTTCGATGGCTTCTTTGTTCAATTTTTTGTTACCTATGCTCAATATCGATCGCCTCCCAAATGTTTCAGGACCAAAAGTGAACTAGGACTGTAATTTTTCCTCTTATTGAAGACTTGAAGTTTTTTAGAGCCCGATATCTTTGTCTATCTTTTCATCCATCTGGTCCTCTAAGGCTAGTTCTTCCTCCCATTTTTCTAGATTGTCCAGTATCTCTTTCAATCGACGAAGACAATCTATGCATATCCATTTCTCCCCGACCTCTTTACCGGGTACTTTTTTGTAGCTGATGGTCTCGCAAAGATGACAGTAGTTCATATCCTTGGTCCTGTGTTCGGCATAGGCTTCCATCCTCTTACCTTCTTTCAACCTGGACATCAACTTTTCTTTCAATTCATCGTCGATATCTTCGTCTAGATCGAGGTCTAGTTTCCTGAACTCTTTCTCGTCTGACTCTTCTGCCAGTATACCACCTGTAGAGGATTTTAAAGGTGTTGACCTATTTAAGTTATATCCCCAGCAGTTACAATATTACCGTTACAAATCTTTAAATCCATGTATATTACTGTTGTTCAAAGATCGATATTCAGGAGAGATCAAGATGGGAACGGGATCACCTATAAAACTCGTGTTTCTAGGCACTGGAGGTAGTTATCCTATACCTGAAAGGAATGTATCATCACTGGGTTTGAAGATCGAAGGTGAAGTCATACTCTTTGATTGTGGTGAGGGTACTCAAAGACAGCTTATGTCTTCTTCTCTATCCTTTATGAAGATAGACAAGATCTTTTTAACTCATCTTCACGGGGATCATATCTTGGGACTTCCAGGTCTTTTGCAGAGCATGAACATGAACGATCGGGAAAAAAAGATAGAGATATTTGGACCTAGAGATACTACTAGAATAGTTAAAGATATAGTTTTGAAGGGATATTTTAGACCCGGATTTCCCGTCCACATAACGGAATTGAATCCAAAGGCAAGATTAGATTTTGAAGATTACTCTATCAGAGTAATCGAAGCGAACCATAACGTTCCCACTCTAGCTTATTCTTTCGAGGAGAGAGATAGAAGAGGAAGGTTCGACAGGCAGAAGGCACTAGACATCGGTGTGCCGGAGGGCCCGTTATTTAGCAGGTTACATAAAGGAGAAAAAGTTGAAGTCGATGGGAAAGTTATAACTCCTGAAGAGATCGTTGGTCCACCTAGAAGGGGTAAGAAAATAGTGTATACTGGAGACACTAAACCCTGTAAAGAGATCATCGAAGGAGCTTTCGATGCGGATGTTTTGATCCATGAAGGCACACTCGATTCGGAGAGATGTGAAGCAGCTTTATCTCACGATCATTCTACTGTCGAGATGGCTGCGGAGGTCGCTAAAAAGGCAGAAGTGGATAAACTTTTCATAACTCATCTGAGCCCAAGATTTAGAAAGAAAGGAGAGCTTGAGGATGAAGCTAGAGATATATTTGAAAACTCCGAGATACCTGAGGACCTATCTGAGTATGAGATATGAATATGATGATCTATGATATGCCCGAAAAGGATAAAAGGATGCAGGTTTAATCGGAGACTGAACATATGACTAGATTTATAGATACGGTACTCAGCGCTGTGGAAGGGATAGATCCCACACATGTTCTCTTGTACACGGATTCTAGTGAGTTGATGGAAAAGCTCTCAGATCACATTGAAGGAACACCATTGACCATTTTCACTCAAAAACCTGCTATATCTTCCTTTTTGGGTAAAAGGAACGTCGATATCAGGAAAGTTAAAGGCAGTCCGGCTGTAGGCCTTGACGCTTTGGACCAAGCTAAAGATATTGTCCTTTCTTGTGCTGCTGAAGGTCTTATCGATGCAAAAGATGAGGTGATGTTAGTTATTTCAGCAGACATAAAAACGATCCTTTGCTTTGATATGGAAGAACTAGGTGTGGTCAACCTGAGAAAAGAGGTGGGGACTAGGATCGATCTAGAACTTTTGGAATATGTTTTCAACTTAGGTACAAAGATAGTAAGAGAGGGAAAGGAAGGATTTCCCGCCGGAGCTCTATTCATAATCGGTGACATGAATAATGTTTTGAATCACACCACTGAATCAGTACAAAATCCTTTAGGGGGACAGGCAGATGAAAAGAACAACATAAAGAGAAAGGAGAATTGGAACACTATAAAAGAGTTCGCGATGCTCGATGGTGCGCTGGTTTTAGACAAATTTGGTAATCCGGTGGCTGCTGGAAGATACGTTATGTTCGAAGATGACATGAAGACAAAAATAGAAGACGGGCTAGGGGGAAGACATCTAGCAGCTTCGTACATAACGGATTGTACTGAGGCAATCGCGATGGTCGTTTCCTCAGAAGGCATAATCCGTGTTTACAGGGACGGGAAAAACATATACGAAGTAGAAGTGGTGTAGATATCGCTTAAGAGACTAAATTTGTATCGATTTTTACCTTGGTAAGTTATATGTGGCATAAAATATTTATAAACACTATTGATTGCCGCAAAGGATAATATGAAGGGAAAAAGATTGAAAAGGAATGATGAAGAGGGAGTTTTAGAAGGTCTACCACTTTACCTCATAATCCTCGTTGTTATCGCAGGCGTAGCAACTGCAGTGATAGCAGGTTGGATGATGAGTGCACAGAGTACTGAACTCGGCAGCATCGAAATCGACGAGGAAGATAAAATCATAGACACCAATCCCAATCAAAATATAGAAGTGACTGCATACGATAGAAACGATAATCCTCTTGAAGGAGCTACAGTGATAATCAGTGGATGTGGTGTAGAGGAAGATGGATTAACTGAAGAGGACGGTACTTATACTGCTGAGGGAGTCAACCCTGATGGTGAAGGAAATATAGATGTTGAAGTCAGATATACAGGGGAAACTACGACGGTTAGACACGACGAAATCATCGTGACCGAAGATTAAAGGGGTAAAAAACTGCTAGAAACTCACGAAATACTCGGCCGCTCAGAATCAAAATCTGAAAAGTTAGGCACAAAAGGGTGCTGTTATCTAGGCAGGAACGTTTCATATCCAGGAGGCGAGTATGAGGAGATGGGTAAGACGTATTTGGATATAGTTTCTCCTCACTGTATGCTTGTCGTGGGGAAAAGAGGAACGGGTAAATCCTACACCTTAGGTGTTATAGCCGAGGAGTTCGCTAAACTCAAAGAGAAATACCTGAAAAGAGTCTCTCTAATACTCGTCGATACGATGAGTGTTTTTCATAGTCTTAAAAAGGAGAATACGGATCAGAACGAGCGGCAGATCATGGAACGATTCGATATAGAACCTGAGTGTTGGAAGGAAAAGATCAGGATATTGGTGCCGAGGACAGCGGTTGATGAAGCAGAAAAGGATGATAGAGAACTCCATTATGACGAGATATTGAAGCTCCCTCTTTCTAAAGTTGAAGTCCATGAATGGCTAGATCTGTTCGATCTTGATATAACCGAGTATACAGGTACATTGCTGAGTCAGGTAATTACGGATCTCAAAGATGATCGAGAATATTTTTCATTTCAAGATATCTACCAGAAGATAGAAGGGCAGGATGCTGAAAAAGAGAGGAAAGAAACCATAAAAAATCTATTCGGCATGATAGAAGAACTTGGTCTTTTCTCCGAGCGAGGGATGGATGAACAGCTCGTAGAGGGCGGAAAGATCACTGTATTAGATATCTCCTACCTAGGAAGATTGGGAAAATACCAGCTCAGGAATCTTATAGTCTCTATATTCGCTAGAGAACAGATGTCCAAACGGACACTGCACACCACATTAGAGATGCAGTCTCAAGCGGACTTGATTGATTCAGATACTGTTAAAGAGATCACGGAAGCTCATCCTATAATATACATGCTGATAGATGAGGCACATCTATTTCTGCCTTCTGGAGAAGATACCATATCTTCAGACCCGCTCATAGACTGGATAAAATTAGGCAGGCATCCCGGCTTATCACTGATAATGGCTACCCAGGAACCTTCCGCTCTACATCCAACCGCTATAAGACAGTCCGATATGATCATAGCTCATAATATGACCTCTAAAGATGATCTCGATGCATTGAAGGTCGCAAAACAGTCCTACATGAGGAAAGGCTTAGATGAGATGATAGGTAAGATGGAGTTCAAAAGAGGACTTGCGATGATTCTAGACGATAAAAAAAGAAGTTTGCAGTTATGTCGAGTCAGGCCTAGACATACCCTTCATACTGGTGTTGACGCTTCGGCACTTCCACCAGAGGAAAGGCATTGAAAATCAACTAACGATTTATTGATAATATCTTAGAAATAAATTTCCCAGTAGACTGTTGATGCCAGCCATTCGTGTTTATCAGATATCTTCTCATCTAAGTCCATGATCTCTTCACACAAGTCCTCCGGCATGTTTTGGTAGATACCGTAGGGGATGACGAACTTTTGATGGGATCTTACTTTCTTAACGACAGGATTGTTTTTGAACTTATCTTTTAAAAAAGAGTTGGAATAGAGTCTGCTCCCCTGAGGAAGTGCCCATTGATATAGCATCCTAAGGCTCAAGGGATGTAAACTTTCGAAAACGAATTTTTTCTTTGTCACACTCCCCACCTCTTCTATAAAAATTCTAATCTCTTCAGGCTCTAAGAGATGCAGAAATCTCATGCTAACTGACACGTCAAAAGATTTTTCTTTGAAGGGTAACTTCAGTGCGTCGGCTTGCACACAATCCACTTTGCTCTGCTTTAACATTTCTCTACTTGCATCTAGTCCTATGATGTTTCCACCATTTTTTGACAAAGATTCAGCGAATCTTCCAGTACCGGTGGCTATATCTAGAATCTTCTTTCCTTTAGGATCAACTAGAGAGAGAAGGGTCTCTTGTTCCTTCATATTCAGGATCCTACCACCCTCTGTGAATCTTTTATCATCGTATCTCTCAGCAACATTTTCGATCCTATACCACTTTTGTCCTTTTTTTAACATGTTTGAGCACCGGTTCTACCGTGTAAGAAAGTCTGGACCTTATAAATGTTGTTGGATTTACAGGGGAAAAACTATATTACCCTTACAAACCAATATGTTTTTAGTTATCGAGGTGGTCTCATGAAAGAAAAGGACAGGGCGAAGAAGGCGTTCTGGGAAGAGATAACGGATCTAGTTGACGAAAGTAACTTCGAGACGACCTTTTTCAATAAAGAGGAAAATAACACCTACGGGCATTTCAGCAGCGTTATAAAAGAGGTGAAGGACGGAAAGACTGGAAGAAGTCACCTCGTGAAGATAAGACCTCCTCTTTTTTATCTCAATGGATTGTTGAGTAATCTTTCACGTTTTATCTCTAGCACCAGCTCTAGAAAGATACTAGACAATGACCGCTGGCGTGAAAGAGAGTTAGAATATCTCGAAAGTTTGAATCCCAATATCGAATCTGGACTGACCGATCATGACAATGCTATACTTGTCGAGAAGATAGATGGCAGAGTCGCTTACGATATACTCCGGGAAGAAAACTTAGAATGGGAGAAAAGATTCAAGACGATCATCCAGATAGCAGAAGGTCTAGCAGACATCCATGAGAAAGATCTCTACCACGGGGAGCCCAACACTCAGAACTGCATAGTGGCAGATGACGGCGAGATTTACTGGATCGATTTTGAGATAGAATATCACGAAGATCTTTCCCTGTTAGAGAAGAAAGCTAATGACCTTGAACAGCTAACACTCTCTTTGATGGGAGCTTTCGAAGATGAGGGGGAGATCGGTTTGACCGATGAGGAGTTGATAGATTTGATCCTTGATTCCTATGGGGATGAAGAGACAATCTCTCACTTTTTACACCATGCTAACATCCCCCTTATAGGACCATATAGGATAGTGCAGCTCTCATTCACTTCAGCACCTCGTTTTTACCAAGCCCAGATGAATTTAATGAGATATATAAACGATTGGGAACTGGATATCTAACATCGGAGAGTTTGAAGTTTGATTAGCCGGATTAATCTCCTTGAAAACTCGATACGACGCTTTTTCCTTACCATCACTCCGGCGTTGTCCGTGGCATTGATCAGCTACTTCCTTGGGCCTAGTGTTTACATGCCAATTATTAGTATCGTTACTTCCTTCTTTTTTGCAGTCGGTGTTGGGTGGATCGTATCTCCAGCTCTAGGTATAGCATCAGGATTTCATCCCCTTTGGATAATCCTTCTTCTTATTTTTATATCGTCTCAGAGTTCATTGATAATAAGTGCGAATTATGATTTTCTGGAGAAAATACCTCTTCTTGGGTCTGTGTTGAGAAAGGTCAGAAAAAGAGCTGGTAAATTGATAGAAAAACATGATTTAGGCGAGGAAGTGAGTTATTTGAGCATTTTTTGGTTGATGTTTCTCCCTATATATGGAAGTGGACCAATGGTGATGTCACTAGTAGGGAGACTTCTTGATTTGGATTGGATCAGAGTCTGGACCACCGTCACTCTATCGGCTCTGATAAGGTTCACTCTGATCACTTTGCTGATTTATTATAGTGTCGTCACGCTTTGAGTAGGTAAAACAGTTCGTCGATTTTTGTCTTTCGACATCCACATCCATTTGAAAATGTTTATTATATACTAGGCTTATTGTTTAATCGAAAATATGTATGAAAAAGTCGTGATACCGACAGATGGTTCCGATATATCTTTCCAAGGAGTAAAAGAGGGTCTTAGAGCAGCTAAGGCCTTTGGGATTCCAGCTCTAGCAATTTATGTTATAACACCCTCCGCTGTTTCAGAATTGGGCATGAGACATGGATATCAGGAATATGGTTCAGATATGACTGATATGGTACAAATGCTCAGGGAACAGCAGAAAAAGAGAGGAGAGAAGATATTGAGCAAAGTTAAAGAAAAAGCCGATGAGATGGGAGTGAAGCTAGAAATGGAGATAAAGGAGGGTCCTCCAAACAAGGAGATCGTTGAGATAGCGGGTGATGATGATATAATATATATCTGTTCTCACGGCAGATCTGGTATCAAATCCCTATTTCTGGGAAGCACAACGGAGCGAGTTATCAAGCGAACTAAAAAGACGACTGTAGCTGTAGTTAAGGCAAATACAAACGAAGACTAAAATTCCAAAGAACTCTGACCAGCTCTTCTTGCCCGTCAATTATAAAATAACTTGACGGATGCAGTCAGAAAGCTATCGCTTTCTAACTGCCCGCTTAAAATTAGAGATTTGTAAGCGGACGCGACGGGATTCGAACCCGTGACGTCTGCCTTAGAAGGGCAGCGCCTTGTCCAGGCTAGGCCACGCGCCCAATAATGGTTTTTCTTCAAACGCTCCCATCCTGTAAGTTAATAAGAATTTTTCGCCTATTCATTTTCTTCGATTATCTCTTTTTCCTCCTCCTCACTTATGACTTTTGACATAGCGTTCAGCCTGTCCCCTTCTTTCAACTCCATAACTTTCACGCCCATGGTATTCCTACCTTGTTTACTTATATCATCCACTAGGGTCCTTATTATCATGCCTTTTTTACTAACCAAAATCATTTCCTGTCCCTTCTCCACTTTTCTAACACACGCCACTTTGCCGTTTCTCTCCTCTGTTCTCATCGTTATCACTCCTTTAGCTCCTCTGTTGGTTTTCCTGTATTTGCTCACATCACAGCGTTTACCGTAGCCCTTTTCTGTCAGTGTAAGCACGGTATCTTCTTCTTCAACCATAGTCATGCTTACCACTTCGTCGTCATCTTCCAGTCGGGCACCTTTGACTCCCATGGTGTATCGACCTGTAGCTCTCACGTCTTTTTCGTCGAATCTTATCGCCTGCCCGTTCTTTGTAGCTAGCATGATTTCACCTTCTCCATCAGAAAGCTTTGTATCTACTAATTCATCATCTTCCCGCAGTCTTATCGCCCATATACCCGTTACCCTTGGATTGCTGTATTCGGATAGCGAGGTCCTTTTTATCTTTCCTTTCTTGGTGGAGAAAAGAAGATATTTGTCTTCAGGAAAGTCACTGACTGGTATCAGGTCCTCTATCTTCTCGTCATCATCCAACCTAGGGAGCATATTGACTATAGGCCTTCCTTTAGAACGTCTGCTCCCTTTAGGCAGTTTATAGGCCTTGAGCCAATAGACTTTTCCTTTGTTCGTGAAGAATAATAGGTAATCGTGAGAATTCGAGATGAAGAGATCAACCACATGATCCTCTTCTTTCGTATCCATTCCGATTAGGCCAACTCCTCCTCTTCTCTGCTTTTTATAGGTTTCAACCGGAAGTCTTTTTATATATCCTTTCTGCGTTAAAGTGATCACTAGATCTTCATTTGGGATCAGATCCTCCATCTCGACTTCGACAGCATCTTTATCTATCTCCGTCCTTCTTTCATCTCCATATTTTTCCGCTAGCTCGCTGAGCTCCTCTTTTATTATCTGGTTTATCCTTTCCCTGTCTCCCAGGATCTCCTTGTACTCCTTGATCTCTTCCTGTTTCTCTTCGTACTCGTCCTGTAATTTCTCTCTTTCCAAGCCTGTCAACCTTCTAAGACGCATGTTCAATATCGAAGTGGCCTGTTTGTCACTGAGTAAAAATTCAGAGGTCAACCTTTCTTTTGCTTCATCCTGCTCTTCTGAAGAACGTATTATCTTTATAACTTTGTCAAGGTTGTCTAGGGCGGTCAAAAGCCCCTCTAAGATATGTGCTCTATCCTGTGCTTTATCCAACTCATACTTGGTTCTCCGGGTTACGACATCCACACGATGATCTATATAATGCTGGAGAGTTTCTTTAAGATCGAGTATTTTAGGTTCGTCATCAACGAGAGCTAGATTTATCACACCGAAGGTGATCTCCATTTGAGTATGTTTGTAAAGTTTATTCAGAGCAACGTCCGGGATTACACCTCTTTTCAGATCCAAAACGATCCTAACGCCGTCCCTATCCGATTCATCTCTCAGATTCGAGATCTCATTTATCACATCGTCTTTAACTAATTTTGCTATCTTTTCGACTAGTTTTGCTTTATTGACTTGGTACGGTATTTCAGTCACGATGATCCTGCTTCTATGCCCACCTAAGTCCTGGATCTGGGTTTTTGCTCTTACCTTTATCTTTCCCTTCCCTTCGTTGTATGCCTTATAGACACCGTTGTAGCCGTGGATTATCCCTCCTGTAGGAAAATCAGGAGCCGGAAGTTCTTCCATCAGATCCATTATCTCCGCATCAGGATTATCTATCAGTAGTTTGATCGCGTTGACTAGCTCATTTAGATTGTGAGGAGGGATATTGGTAGACATCCCGACCGCGATGCCGCTTGCTCCATTCAATAGTAAATTCGGTAGTTTACCGGGCATCACCTTGGGCTCCTCTAAACTTCCATCATAATTGTCTCTGAACTCTACTGTGTTCTTCTCAAGGTCTTCCATCATCTCTTCTGCTATCTTTTCCAGGCGAGCTTCAGTGTAACGCATCGCGGCTGCTTCATCTCCATCAAGGGAACCAAAATTCCCTTGACCATCGACCAGAGGATATCGTAGAGAAAAATCCTGGGCCATCCTTACCAATGCATCATAAACGGCCTGATCGCCGTGAGGATGATATTTACCGAGTACGTCACCCACGACCCTCGCCGATTTTTTATGTGATTTGTCCGAGCTCAATCCTTCCTGTTTCATCGAGTATAGTATCCTTCTATGGACGGGTTTCAGACCATCCCTAACATCAGGGAGCGCTCTTCCCACGATAACGCTCATCGCGTAATTTATGTAGGAATCCTGCATCTCTTCTTCTATATTTTTACTATAGATTTCTTCTGCAAAATCAGCATCTTCTGTTTCAACTTCTTCCATAATCATCACCTCACACGTCTATGTTGGTAGCGGCCTTGGCGTTCTCTTGGATGAACTCCTTCCTAGGCCCCACTTCTTTGCCCATGAGAAGATCGAACAACTGATCAGCTCTTTCACCATCCTCGACTGTGACTTTAGCAAGGATCCGGTTTTCTGGATCCATAGTCGTTTCCCAGAGCTCCTTTGGATTCATCTCACCCAGACCCTTATATCTCTGTATACCCACTCCTCTTTTCCCTAATTCGTCCAATATCTCTCGTTTTTCTTCTTCAGTATAAGCGTGATGCACCGCTCTTCCTTTGGTTATCTTATAGAGCGGCGGTTGAGCCATGTATAGGTATCCCCTCTCGAGCAGAGGCCTCATGTATCTGTAGAAAAAAGTGAAAAGCAGAGTCCTGATATGTGCTCCGTCCACATCAGCATCAGTCATTATGATTATCTTATGGTATCTCGCTTCATCGGGATCGAAATCCTCTCCTATCCCGGCTCCGATCGCTGAGATTATCGAACGTATCTCTTTGTTCTCGAGCATTTTATTTATCCTCGCCTTCTCGGCGTTGATTATCTTCCCTCTCAACGGCAATATGGCTTGAAAATCTCTATCTCGCCCCTGCTTTGCAGAACCTCCTGCGGAATCGCCCTCAACGATGTAGAGTTCGGCCTTTGAGGGATCAGGATCAGAACAATCGGCTAATTTACCCGGTAAATCAACGCTCTCTAGCAGTCCTTTCCGTCGCGTTAATTCTTTCGCCTTTTTAGCTGCCTGCCTTGCTTTTGCGGCCGTCACCGCTTTCTCTACGATCACTTCCGCTACTTTTGGATTCTCTTCCAAAAATCTCATCAATTCTTCGCTGACTATAGATTGGACTATTCCTCTCATCTCGCTGTTTCCCAATTTCGTTTTAGTCTGGCCTTCGAACTGCGGCTCCGGGAGCTTGACGTTGATCACAGCTGTCAAACCTTCTCTGTAATCGTCACCTCTTATCTTCACATCCTCGCCCAGTTTGTTCTTTTCGCAGTAGTTGTTGAGAGTTCTTGTCAATGCAGCACGAAAACCGCTTAGGTGTGTACCTCCCTCCTTGGTATTGATATTATTCGCAAAGGCCAGGATATCTTTAGAATAGGCTTCTGTCTTGTGCTGCATCGCTAGCTCGACATGTACCCCATCCTCTCTTCTCTTGAAATAGATGGGCTCAGGATATAGCTTTTCCTTTTCTCGGTTGAGATAGTTTACAAATTCTACGATGCCGCCCTCGAAATGGAATTCCTCTTCAATCTCTTCGTCAGTTCTTTCATCTTTCAAAACTATCTTCAATCCTTTGTTAAGGAAGGCTAATTCTCTCATCCTTTTTTTCAACGTTTCATAATTGAATTCAACGGTTTCGAAGATATCCGGATCGGGTTTGAATCGCGTCAGGGTCCCGCTACTTGGCCCGTTCTCTCCTATCTTCTCCACTTCTGTGATAGGATCTCCTCTTTTGTATCTCTGCCTGTAGACATTCCCCTCTCTTTTCACTTTAACTTCTAGCCATTTTGAGAGAGCGTTGACCACTGATACGCCCACGCCGTGTAGACCACCAGATACCTTGTAACTCTTTCTGTCAAATTTCCCTCCAGCATGCAACTTTGTCATGACGATCTCGACGCCTGGAGCATCGTGTTGTGGATGCTCACTGACAGGAATACCTCTACCGTTGTCTGATACCTCTACGCTGTCGTCGGGTTTTAGGGCGACTTCGATCTTGTCGCAGTATCCCTCCATAGCTTCATCTATGCTGTTATCCACTACTTCGTACACAAGATGGTGGAGACCGTTCTCATCGGTGCTTCCGATGTACATGCTGGGGCGCTTTCTTACAGCTTTCAACCCCTCTAAAACTTTGATCTTTTCAGAATCGTAGATTTCCTTTTTATCCATCACGGTTTCATCATCCATATTTTTGACCTACCTTTAAATCTAAATCCATATCTCATAAACATTTTTTAACGCATTTATAGATTTTCATAACTTTTTATCAATATTTATTTTCTAGAGTGCATCCCTAGGGCTTTGGACAGAAGCCCAAAGGGCAAGAAATCACATGATTTCGGCCTATATTAATCTTTCCACCCCTGGGTATAAAAAGGAGAATCACTTCCGCTTGAGTTGGCTCATAAATTTGATTTTTCTTCTTTAACCACTTTCTTTATACTCTCCGTGACCTGTTTTTGATATATATGATCGTAGATCACTCCTGCTCCGATGAGTGGAAAAGTGAACCAGGTCAATATAGTTAGATCAAAAAGATGACTGGTAAGCAACAAAAAGGCGGCTATACCTGCCAGGATATAAGGTACTATGCTTTCCAAGTCTGTCGAAATCTTGACTTCCTCCAACCGTCTTCCACAGGTAGCACACTCTTTTTTGAACCGGCTGTCTGAAACTTCTATGCAATCTTTACAGACGTAGCGAGTTGGCATCTTTCCCTTAAATAAAACATTCTCCTATATTGAATTAGTGGTCAATTTTTAAAGAAATACTTTTATTCCCGAAACTATTTCACTTACTGTGGTGCCTAAATGACCGAGAGAAGGATATTCGAGCATCCCATAATAGATTTCGATAGAGGCGAAGAGTTCTACTTTGATTTTGAAGGTAGGAAAGTGAAAGCCTACGAAGGTGAAACTATAGCTTCGGCGCTGTATGCTGACGGTCTTACAAAATTCACCGAAAGTAAAAAGTTGGAAAGGCCACGGGGCTTCTTTTGCGCTATAGGTAAATGTTCTTCCTGCAACATGTCGGTGAACGGTAGACCTCATGTAAGAACATGTGTCACCCAGGTAGAGGAAGGGATGAAAGTAAAGAGACATGGGGCCAAACCTGATTTTCCTGAGAAGGATATTGGAAGAGGTAAAGATAGAACGGAAAAGGATGTAGAGTTCGCGATAATAGGTGGAGGTCCAGCAGGTCTGATGGCGGCGATCACGGCTGCAGAACTGGGTGGTGATGTGCATCTTTTCGATGAAGGCGCAGACCTGGGAGGCCAGCTCGTTAAACAAACCCATCAGTTTTTTGGCAGCCACGAAGAGGATGCAGGTGTGAGAGGTATAAAGATCGGTGATGACTTGGTGGAAGAGGCAAAAAAGAGAGGGGTGAATATCCATCCCGAGACAAAGGTCATCGGTTACTATGAAGATAGGAAGATAGCCGTTGAGCGCAACGGCAGATTTGAAGTTTATCAAACGGAAGGAATCGTTTATGCTGGGGGCGCTATAGAAAATTATCTTGCTTTTGAGAACAATGATCTTCCAGGAGTTTATGGGGCCGGAGGCGTACAGACCCTTATGAACGAGGAAGGCGTGGTCCCTGGAGAAAAAGTGTTGATGGTCGGCTCAGGCAACGTAGGTCTGATAGTCAGCTATCAGCTACTTCAGGCCGGAGTCGAAGTCGTAGAAGTGATCGAGGCGCTTCCGGAGATCGGTGGTTATCAGGTCCATGCTTCGAAGATCAGAAGGGCAGGAGTACCTATCAATACCAGCCATACGATAGTAAAAGCTTTAGGAGACGAAAAGGTCGAAGGCGCAGTGGTCCATGAGGTTGATGAGCAATGGAACAAGATAGAAGGTACTGAAAGAGAGATAGACTGCGACATCATATGTTTAGCTGTCGGTTTAAGACCTGATACGGGCTTCTTGAGACAGGCTGGCTGTGAGATGGAATATATACCTGAACTGGGTGGTCAAGTCCCTTTGAGAACTGAAGAGATGAGAACGACTGAGAGGAGTATATATGTGGCAGGAGACTCAGCAGGTATAGAGGAAGCGACGGTGGCGGCTTTAGAAGGCAAACTCGCCGGTGTAGCCGCTTACGAAGAGATAACTGGTAAGGAAAATGAAAAGACGGAGAGTTTGAAAAAGGAAGCTAAAGACGGAATCGAAAAGATGAGGAAAGGACCTTATGGTCAGGTCCCTAGACAAGGTGTAAAGACTTGTACAGTCGATGAGGAGGTGTGTGGATGATCGATGATTGTGTCTTTACATCATCTATAAAGGAGGTGATCTGTAGATGATAGATTACGAAAAAACAGGCGTAGTGAAGAAAGGCGACATAGATGTGCCTGATGATGAAAGGTTAGAGAAGGGGCCAGTAGTCGTCATAGAGTGCGTTGAGAATATCCCCTGCGATCCCTGCGTAGCGGTCTGTAATTTTGGAGCTATAGACATGGATGAGATAACTGACGTGCCAGATATTGATTTTGAGGAGTGTACCGGATGCGCTTTGTGTGTCACTGAATGTCCAGGTTTGGCAATATTCGTGGTGGACTGCAGTTACAGCGAAGAGAAATGTAAGGTTACAATGCCATATGAGTACCTACCAGTCCCTGAAGAGGGTGATGAAGTGACTGCGTTGAACAGGAAAGGAGAGGAGGTACAGAAAGCTAAAGTTACTAATGTGAGGCAGTCCGGAAAAACTTATGCATTGACATTGGAGATCGATAAAGAGAACGTTTGGGACGTTAGGGGTGTGGAGGTGAAAAGATGACGACCATGGTCTGCCGATGTGAAGATCTGACTGAAGATGATATTGTTGAAGCTATAGAGGACGGTTATGACGAGATGGAGAAATTGAAGAGACATCTTAGGCTTGGCATGGGACCTTGTCAGGGAAAATCCTGCACACTTCTGGCAGAAAGGATACTCTGCCGGGAAACCGGGAAAGATATTCAGGAAGTAGCGGAACCTACTGCAAGGCCTCCTTCTCAACCCGTACCTTTCAGCCTTTTAGCTTCGCCGAAGAGAGGTGAACAAGATGAGTGAAAGTGCCGGAGTCGTTGTGATCGGTGGAGGCGTCAATGGTTTGGGCACAGCCTATCATCTGGGTAAGATGGGATACTCGGACGTTGTTGTACTGGATAAGTCTTACCTAGGCTACGGAGCTAGCGGCAGAAACGGCGGAGGTATAAGACAGCAGTGGACATCTGAAGAGAACATCAAACTGGCTCGGGAGAGCAGGAAGATGTTCGAAGCGTTGAATGAGGAACTAGAAGAGGATCTAGAGTTCTATCAGGGCGGATATCTAGTTTTGGCTTTCGATGATGAAGAGGCAGAGGAGTTCAAAGAGAACGTGAAGCGGCAGAACAGGTTGGGAGTTGAAAGCGAATTTTTGTCACCTGAAGAGGCGAAAGAGATAGTACCTGAATTGGATATATCCCAAGTGGTAGCCGCTACTTTCAACCAGAGCGACGGGACCATCTATCCTTTTAAAGTGATCCACGGCTACGCCAACAGAGTTAGGGAGATGGGTATCGATGTTAGAGAGCATACAGAAGTTACTGACATAGTCACTGAAGGAAAGGAGATTAAGAAGGTCAAGACCGACAAAGGAGATATAAAGACGGACACAGTGGTGAATGCAGCAGGAGGATGGTCCTCTGGGGTCGCGGAGATGGCAGGGGCCGAGATCCCGAATGTTCCAGTAAGACACGAGATAATGGTGACAGAACCTTTTGAGAGATTTTTAGAGCCCATGGTCATATCCTTCAAGCACGGGATCTATTTCAGCCAGAGTGAACACGGGAACATAGTCGGTGGGATCGGAAATCCAGATGAAGAGCCCGGGATCAACCAGAAAGGAAGTTTGTGGTTCATGAAGGAATTTTCAGACACGCTTTTGGACTTTGTACCTAGATTCAGTTCTGTGAACATGATAAGGCAGTGGGCCGGTCTGTACGATACTACACCGGACGCGCAGCCCATACTCGGTTCCGTGCCGGAAGTCGAGCGATTCTATCAGGTCAACGGTTTCAGCGGCCACGGCTTCATGGTGTCGCCGATGGTGACCAAGGTGACGGCTGAGCTCGTGCTGGAAGAAGAGCCTTCGATAGACATAGAAAGGTTGAGAGTCGAAAGGTTCGAAGAGATGGATATCGAAGAGGAAGGCGCCGTAGTCGGTTAGATGTTGGAGCCTTCGATGTTACTGGGAACTACGGTCGTGATCTTTCTCAGCTGAGTGATGATGTCCGCTTCCGTCACGCGTTAACAATAACGAAGAGCGCAGAGGACAAAATGAGGGAATGTAGATTGCTTTGGACCACGCATTGGTATAATTTTCCTTAAGTCGAGGATTCCGAAAAAAATAGATTGAAGAAAGTACGCTCAATAGAGGAAATTTCGACAAAGTTTTTTGCTGTCAAAACTTTTTGATGAACGAGAATGGGTATGGAGGAAGCCGGTAAGATATGCTTTGTACCGATCTACGCCATGGAATTTCTCGGTATATACCGGAAGAACTCTCGGATACTTTCCGGTTATAACCGTAAACTTAATTAACATAGTTTACTATTGTAATAGTAAAGGTATCGATCATGCTCACGGACGAAGAGTTACTGCAGGTCCTGGTCAAGATGAACCCCTGGTGGCAGACGAACCATGTTCCGAAACATCTGAAGAAGGATAAAAAGAGAAAGATTTTTGGTGAACTCCAGTTATTTATCGACGAAGATCGGATCACTTCACTCATAGGTCTCAGACGGGTTGGAAAAACAACGTTGTTGTATCAGTTGATAGATTACCTCCTTGGAAATGAGAGCAAAGAAAACGTTCTTTACGCGAGTTTAGACGATGTTACTCTCATCGATGTAGAAAAGCCGGTCAAAAGGATCTTTGAAGTCTACAAAAATAAAGTCAAAAAAGACGAAGGCCCGACCTATCTTTTTTTGGATGAGATAGAATTTGACGAGACATGGGAATTGGAATTGAAAAATATTTGGGATAGAGAGAACGTGAAGATCTTTATCAGCGGTTCATCTTCACTTAAGATCAAGAGATCCAAAGAAAGCCTGGTAGGGAGGATCCATACTGTACAACTCCCTCCACTTTCCTTCTATGATTTCATGAGTTTCAGCGGTGTAGAGTTGGATTTAGATGATCACAGAAAAGCGTTCCAGAAAAGTTTGCTTAGAGGTGCCGAGGAAGCATATGATGCCGTTGAAAACTGCACATATGAATTGAATCTCTTGAAGGAAGAGGCCCAATCTAATCTAAATAGATATCTGATAAGAGGCGGTTTCCCCGAAACATTCAGCGTTGATAAGATAGATGTCTGGCAGAGATTTCTTAAAGAAGACGTAGTAGATAGAGTACTCTTTCGAGATATACCCGAAATTTACGATGTCCGAGACAGAAAACTCCTGGTATCGCTGATCCAATTTGTAGCGGCTGAAACCTCGAGTTTATTCAGTTATAATTCCCTTTCTCAGGACCTGGGAGCTAGAAATGAAACTATATCTAATTATATGACTTACCTTGAAAATTCCTTTCTAGTACATATACATCAAAATTACACCTCATCATATCAAAAAAGGATAAGATCGAGGAAAAAGATATACATGGCTGATACAGGATTAAGGAACGCGCTACTGAACAAGGGTGACGAGGTCCTCAGTGATGCTGGAGAGATGGGGGTAGGGATGGAGAACTTGATCGCTATAGCTCTAGAGTCGGTGGCTGACAGATACGATGCTGATCTTTTTTACTGGCGAGACAAATATGAGGTGGATTTCATACTAGATAAAGAAAAACCAGTACCTATCGAGGTGAAATACAAAGAGGAGATCCGAACTTCCGATCTTAGAGGTCTCAAAAAATTCAAGGAAGAACATGGTGAAGGCGGAATAGTGATCACCAAAGATAGGATGGATTACCAAAATGATAAGGCATTCATACCCGTATGGGCTTTTCTGACGCTTGTTTGATATACGATCCTATTCCAAGATCTCTTCGTTTCATTCGACTTCAAGTCACCCAGGAGTTGATTCTAGGAAAAGAACTCTCGATAGATATCTGTAGGTTAAAAGTCGAAAAGTTCGAAGAGATGGGTATCGAAGAGGAAGGCGGCGTAGTGGGCTGAGTTGAAGATATACTACCTTTTGAAAAGATATGATTTATTCATGAAAAGAGAGACTTTCCCCCGCAAAACAATAATAAGAGAAAAACTAATCCCACTATCGTGGTCGCATGGTAACGGCAGAAGTGAAGATAGAACTCAAGGAAGGTGTTGCGGATCCTGAAGGTATGAACACGAAGAAAACTTTGAAACTACTGGGATGGGAGGTCGATAAGGTTGAAACTGGCAAACTTTTCGAGATCGATCTGGGAGATAACTTCTCGAAAGAAGAAGCGAGAGAGGAAGTCGAAGAGATGTGTCAGAAATTGCTTGCGAATCCTGTCATCCAGACGTATGATATAAAGATAAAAGATTGAGAGCAGAGGCGGTAAAATGGAACATTATCATGAAAGAGATGTGTCTTTCGAACTCCACGAAGTCAACATATTGGAAGCGGGAGATGAAGATCTGAAAGAGATAAGCCAGGAGAGCGGTGTGGGTCTCAGTTTAGATGAGATGAAGATGGTGAAAGAACATTTTGAAGAGTTGGGGAGGAATCCTACGGACCTAGAATTGGAGGCTATAGGTCAAGCCTGGTCCGAACACTGCTGTTATAAATCCTCTAAACCCATATTGAAAGATACAGTCTTCGACATCGAGGCACCCCAGAACATATACGTTATCGAAGAGGATGCTGGCGTGGTAGAATTTGATGATGAACACGCCTACGTGGTAGCTTTAGAGAGTCATAATCATCCGTCAGCTATAGAACCCTACGGCGGTGCAGCTACAGGTATAGGAGGGATCGTAAGAGATGTGGCTTGCATGGGTGCTCAACCTTTGGCGTTTGTAGACCCACTCTTCTTCGGGCCTCTAGATATCGATCATGATGATCTACCTCCAGGAACTAAACATCCTAGGTATCTTTTCGATGGAGTCGTTGAAGGGATAAGTGATTATGGTAACCGGTTGGGTATTCCGACCCTAGCTGGGATGGTCTATTTTGACGAGAGCTACACTTCAAACTGTTTAGTGAATGTGGGCTGCGTAGGTATAGCGAAAAAGAACGAGCTCATCCGGAGCAGGGTAAAAGAACCGGGGGATGTCTTCATAATGGCGGGAGGTAGGACCGGTAGAGACGGTATCCACGGTGTTACTTTCGCCTCAGACGAGTTGAAAGAGGACTCAGAAGAAGAGGACATCCAGGCTGTTCAGCTTGGCGATCCCATAACAAAAGAGCCGTTGATCCATGTGAGCCTTGAATTGAATAGGAAAGATCTACTCCAGGGGATGAAAGACTTCGGAGGTGGAGGATTATCATGTGTTGCTGGAGAGATGGCTCTCCACGGCGGTTATGGCGCGCAAGTTCAGCTCGATAAAGTGCCTCTAAAAGAGGAAGATATGGCACCTTGGGAGATCTGGGTGTCGGAGAGTCAGGAAAGGATGATGTATGCTGTTAAAGAAGAAGATGTCGATAGAGTGCTGGAGATCTGCGAAAAATGGGATGTAGAGGCCACTAGGATCGGCAAAGTTATCGATGAAAAACGGGTTAAGGTTTACTACGAAGATGAGAAGATAATGGATCTGGATTTAGAATTTCAAACAGGAGGTCCTGTATACTGTAGACCTACGAAAAGTATAGACTATACTGACGAGTTAGTGGAGAAGATACCCAAAGAGCCAGAGGATTATGAAAAGGTCCTGTTGAATCTTTTGTCTAGAGACAACATAAACAGTAAAGAATGGGTCATAAGGCAGTATGATCACGAGGTTAGAGAGAACACGGTATTGAAGCCGCTACAAGGTGTGCTTGGAAAACAAGGTCCAGGGGATGCGGCGGTGGTAAAACCGCTCGAGGATTCTTACAAAGGCATAGCTATAACCACCGACGTTCTGCCTTCACTGACATCTTTAGCTCCTGAAACGGGAGCGATGAACACGCTCGACGAAGCTATCCGGAATTTAGTTGCGGTCGGAGCGGAACCGCATTCTTTCGCCGACTGTCTAAATTTTGGAAATCCAGAGATGCCGGAGCGTTTGGGCGATTTCAAAAGAGTTGCTGAAGGCTTAGAATCTGTGGCGAGAGAATTGACCATACCGTTCGTTTCAGGAAACGTCAGTTTTTATAACGAGACAGAGTACGGCGCGGTGAACCCCACTCCTTCAATACTCGCGACAGGCCTGATAGACGATATAAGGGAAGCGGTGACCATAGATCTGAAAGGAGAGCGCAACTCCATCTATCTAGTAGGTGAAACCACTGGCGAAATGGGCGGTTCAGAATACTACAGCATGGTCGGAGGTAAAACCGGTGAAGTGCCGGAAGTCGACGTAGAAAATTTGGAAACTAGCATCGAAGAGATGTTAGAGGCACATTCAAAAGATCTTATCATGAGCTGTCACGACGTGTCTATAGGCGGTTTAGGAGTAGCTCTCTCAGAGATGTGTTTAGCTGGAGACGTCGGAGCAAAGATCGATACCAAGACAGAACTTAGGCCGGACAAATTTTTGTTTTCAGAGAGCCCTACCCGCTGGTTGGTGGAAGTTAAGGAAGAAGATGAAGAGGAGTTCGAAAAAGTCTTTTCTGTGCCGACGGAGAAGCTCGGAGTTACCCAGGATAAGAGGATCGAGATAGGTATCAACTCTGAAGTGATAGATGTTGGGCTGGAAAAGATAAGAGAAAGATGGAAGAAAACACTTGGAAAGAAGATGGGCGATTGAAAAAGTCCTCTTTAATCTATCTTATTTCTGGATTTTGACCCTACCTTTATATAGAACATCAAACTAAATTAGATACTGATGAATCGACTTCAACTCATCGAAGAAGTCCGGGAGGTGCTATCTAAAGGAGGATTCTATCTATCCCAAAGACAGTATCAGCCCGGTACGGTATTCGATGTGATAGGGAGAAAGGACGATGATCTATTCGTGATAAGAGCTTCTCTCAAAGCTGAAAGCTTTCGCCCTGAAGATTCTAAGGAGATGAAAGTTTTATGTGAAGCGATCGATGCCACCCCTCTTTACATCTCTATCCTCGGCGGACAAAGAAGGCTTAAAGAAGGAGTGGTTTATTCAAGGAACGGCATACCTATGATACATCCTCAGACGCTTGAAGATATGGTCATCGAGGGTGTTCCCCCCTACGTTTTTTCCGCCCCGGGCGGTTTTTACGTGAAGATGGATTCCGAAATACTTAGAAAAGCTAGGGAGGAAAAAAAGATATCTCTCAGCCAGCTTGCAGATGTCGCAAAGGTCTCTAGAAAATCCATACAGAAGTATGAAAAAGGCATGGGCGCTGATCTTGAAGTAGCCTTGAGACTTGAAGAATTCTTAGATGAAGATCTGATATTACCTATAAATCCATTTGAGAGGGCTGAAATCGAAGAAGGTGAGAGAGAATATGTAGAATCTATAGAACTCGAGAAGTACTCGGGGTTGGAGAGAAGCATATTCGAGTCTTTAAAGTCGATAGGATACAAGATAGTTCCAACATGTAAATGCCCTTTTGAGGCGATAACGGAAGATAATGAGACCGTTCTATTGAGCGGTATAACCTCTCAAGGAGATAAAGACCTTAAGAAAAAAGCTAAGGTCGTATCCAATCTTTCAGATATAACAGAGAAGGAATCAGTTATATTCCTGCAGACCAGCTATAGAAGGAGCAACATCGAAGGTATACCGCTTATAGAAAAAGAAGAACTCTCAAAGATAGAGGATAGAAAGAAGGTAACAGAACTTATGGATGATAGAAAATGAGCGGATACGAGCTTGAGATAGACGGTTCAAAAGTTTACCTCCTAGGCATAGTTAAGGGTTTAGTCGATCAAGGGGACAAGCTGGAAGGAGAGCTTAAAAAAATATCTGAGAAAATAGTTGTAGGCGCACTCCCAATCTCTAGAGAAGAATTGGAAGGATTGAAAGAATTCATAGAAAGGGATAGTGGGGAAGGTATAGAGATAGAACCATCTTCCCCTGAAAAGGTTTACGCTGAAAAATTGAGCAGATTCGGTGAAGTCAGTTTGCCTCCTCCTTCATACACTTTTTTCCTCAAGTACTGTACTGAGAAAGATATCGAGGTGGAAGCCTTCGGTATGGATGAAGAACACTACACCATGGCTTATTGTGATCACGTCTCAGGCACTCAGTGGATTAGACAGACTTTCCGTGAGAAGACTCTGAGTGGGCGGAGTATAGATGCTGAGACACCTGAAGAGTTCGCTTTGAAATGGGACAAGATGATAAACAAGCTCTCCGGTTTTCAGGAATTACAAAAGCATAGGGAAAAGATCATGGCCAAGAATATAACAAGGTTCTCTAAGAGAGGAGTATTGGTCGCTTTAGTGGAGGAAGAGCGCATAGAAGGTGTGCTGAAACAACTAGAAGGTGATGAAGAAAAAGAGTTGTAGTGTTTATTTTTAAGCTAAAACAAATCTTAAATATTGTGAGACTTCATAGAGTAAATATAATAATACTTACGAGTTCGGTTTGGAAGTGCGCTTTATGGATGAGAGAAAAGGATATGTACGGAGGAAACTAAAAAAATATAGAGATCAGATCCGCCGCCTTAGAGAGGAAAAGGAGGAGCTTTTGGAGGAAAAAGAAAAACTGAACAAAAAACTGAACAAAATCGGAGAGGCGGAAAAGATAGAAAACATTGATAGCTCCTCGATAGTTCAAGAATTGAAACGAGAGAACCAGGAACTTAAGGAAGAGATCGATGAGTTGAGCCGCGAGAATGAAAAGCTCGTGGATAAACTGGACAAAGAAATCCCATATCAACGTGATGGAGCCAAGATGGATGGATCGGAGGTATCAAGCAGTAAGGGAACTTCCGTTGAGGAGTCGGATGAAGAGAAAATCGAATGCCCTATCTGTCGTAATATGAATGAAAAAGATGTGGAGTACTGCAGTGTCTGTGAAGCGGATTTGACATTGTAGTTATCGTTTTATAACTCCTACCTATGTAGTATGTGAGACGGAGTGAGTTCGATGTACTTTGAAGATTCCACAGGTCGGATAATCAAAGATCAGAAGAAATTGTCGTTCGATTATGTTCCCGATGAGCTACCCAACAGAGAGGAACAGATCCAGAAACTCTTCGGGATGTTCCGAGGTGTAGTTTCCTCCGATGTATCTCAGAACGTTTTCATCCAAGGCTCTGTAGGGACTGGTAAAACGGTGACGGCGAAAAGATTCTGCATGGATTTTGAAGATTGGGCCAAGGATAAGGGAGAAAATATAGATTACGCTTTTGTTAATTGCAGGAGGAGGAAAAAGGACAGCTCAGTCATGTGGAAAGTGGTGCATCATTTTGACAAAGCTTTCCCGGATAGAGGATTTTCTACAGAAGAGATGATGGAGGTAGTAAAAGGAAAGATCGAAGAAAAAAACCTTCATCTGATAATAGTTTTAGACGAAGTCGATTTTTTGATAAAAAACAGCGGCTCTGATCTGATATATTTACTTTCTAGATTCGATGAAGAAAGATTGGAGCCCGAGGGTAATTTATCTCTTATGCTGATCTCTCAGAAAAACGCTTTTCAACTCCTTGAAGAAAGTGCCAGGAGTTCATTTAAAAGGAGCAACAGGATAAAATTCCCCAGATACACCGATGAAGAACTGTTTCCCATCATTAAGAAAAGAGTGGAGATAGCGATCCATCCTGGTTCTATCGAAGATGAGAAGATACGATTGATATGTGACAGTGCAGGTAAAGACGGCGACGGAGGAGGAGACGCGAGATACGGCATAGAATTATTAGAGAAAGCTTGTCTCATAGCGGAGATGGACGGAAGAAACGAGGTGACGGTAGAGGATGTAAGGGCAGCTAAAGCGGAGGTCAGTCCCCACATCACAGAGAGTAAGTTGAAGGATTTGAAAGAGCAGGAAAAGATGATACTTTTGGCAGCCACAAGAGCATTGAAAGATTCTACTTACACTACTACTGGGGATCTAGAAGAACTTTACAAATTGGTGTGTGAGGGAAACGATATAAAAAAGCTCGGCCATACTCAGTTCTGGAACTATCTGCAAAATCTTTCCGATGAGGGTATATTGAACACTAAAACTTTCGCTGACGGATCAGGGAGAACCACGAAGGTTTCTCTTTCGGACATCACCGCCGAAAAGCTCGAGAAAAAACTAGAAACGATGATAAGATAAGGGTGAGTGATATGCTCAGTAGAGAAAAGCTCTTGAGCGTTGCGGTGATCGTCTCTTTGATAGGCGTATCTTCGTTGTACCTTTTCTCAGCTCAACAATCCACTTTTCGTAGAGATTTGTCTGAGATCGATGAGAGTCTGGTGGATTCCCGTCTAGTGACCCAGGGGACCATATCGGAGAAAAATGATTTTCAGCATACGATCCTTTTGACCTTACAAGAGGAAGGTCACCATGACTCTCTAACAGTGGCGATCGATAAAGATATCATCGAAGATGTATTGGATGAATTACACGAATTGAGACCTGGAGCGAAAGTTGAAGTCGAAGGATTATTGGAGGATTATGAAGGCGATCTGAGTCTGAGAGTGGATGAATTGGGAGAGATATCGATAAAAGAAAAGGCACAGTCTAGTTTCATTGAATTCTCATCCCTTCTGGAGAATCCTACGTGGTATCAAAACATGGAGGTCAAAGTGAGAGGAGAGGTGATAGAAAAAAGCAACTCTTCAGAAGGTTCAGCCCTCACCTTATCGAGTCTTGAGGACGATGAATACTGGTATGAAATCACTTGTTTTTTGGACGATACGATCGAGGAGCAGGTCCTTGGAAAACCGGCGGTGATCGTGGGAGAATGGACCTATGATAACAGTAGAGGAAGATGGAAGTTAGAGGGAACTGAGGATTTAGAAATCAAATGTTCAACCAAATAGGTTCTTTTCTAGGAAAAGTTAAATAATGGAGTCGAACAATCTATTTCTGTCAGGAGACCGTGGCCGACCGACGGGCTTTGCCTGAGGAAAGTCCCCTCTCCACAGGAAAAGTGGACCAGTGCAAACTGGTGTGGTGAGAACCACGGTTCAGGGCGCAGAAACGACACGTCCTTCGAGGAGCTATGATGCATGTGAAGCCTTCCGCAAGGGAGGTGAGTTAACCCGCAGAGCTTGGATTCGAAGGGATCGTTGAAACGGCCACTCATCCCACTGGAGCAAGTCCAAATGGCCGGGATGACCTTTCCGGGAACGGCAGGTAGGACGCGTAGGTGAATGTCGGCTGACTCTCAAACAGAAAGGGGCTTACATCGGTCACCTGACACTAATCTTTAGAAGCAAAACTTTAATACCTCTCTGCAAATAGGAACAAGAAGTGAAAATCATGACTAAAGCATATTGTGTTAAATGTGGCGAAAAGGTGGAGATCGCAAACGCTGAGAAGACAGAGATGAAAAACGGAAGACCTGCCATGAAAGGCGAATGTCCTGACTGTGGAACTGGAGTTTACAGAATATTGAGTTCGGACTAACTAAACCCTTTAAACTATAAATACGAACCCTCTTTACTCTTTTAATATCATGAAGGTCATCGGTATAGAAGGAACGGCACATACGATCGGAGTCAGTGTTGTTTCTAGTGATGGTGAAGTTTTCTCCAACATTTTCAAAACATACAAGGAAAAGGAGGGGATACATCCCCGAGAGGCAGCTAATCACCACGCATCTGAGATCGTTCCTTTACTTAAAAGAGCTATGGAAGAAGCAGGAGTGAAAGGTGAAGAGATCGATCTCGTCGCTTTTTCTCAGGGACCTGGATTGGGTCCCTGTCTCCGCACCGCTGCTACAGCGGCTAGAAGCCTTTCATTATCTCTAGAGGTGCCCCTGGTAGGAGTCAACCACTGTATTGCCCACTTAGAGATAGGAAGATTGAGGACAGAGGCAGAAAATCCAGTCTTGCTGTATGTCTCCGGAGGGAACACACAGGTGATCGCGTTCAAAAAGGGCCGATACAGAGTTTTCGGCGAGACGTTAGATATAGGTCTAGGAAACATGTTGGATAAGTTCGGACGTGAAAAGGGCATGTCTTTTCCAGCGGGTCCGGTGATAGAAGAAAAAGCTAAAGAGGGAGAAGAATTAGTGGAATTGCCTTATAGTGTCAAAGGGATGGATGTAGAATTCTCAGGTATAATGACTTCAGCTCTCAACAAAGAAGTGCTAGTTGAAGATCTATGTTATTCTCTACAGGAAACTACTTTCGCGATGTTGACCGAGGTGACAGAACGGGCCTTAGCTCACACGAGAAAGGACGAAGTTTTACTCGGCGGCGGAGTAGTACAGAATAAAAGACTTCAAGAGATGATAGCAAAGATGACTGAAGAAAGAGGAGCTAGCTATCATGTACCTGAAGCTGAATTCTGTGTAGATAACCCTGCTATGATAGCATGGACTGGCTATCTCATGTACGACTCCGGTATCTCAATCCCGGTAGAGGAAAGCAATATAAAACAAAAATTTCGGACCGATGAAGTAGAAGTTACTTGGCGTTAAAAAATTGAGTCAATAATGCTTTTTTTCCATTATTTATTTATACTCTATTCTATTCCCATAATTGAGGATACTATGGGAGATGAAGAAAAGGTCACGGAAGAAGAATTATTAGAGAAAGCTGAGGAACCGGCAAAAAAAGCAATGGAATGGCATCCGTTCTATAAAGGAAAAATTGAGGTCTCACCAAAAGTACAGATCAAAAGTTTCGATGATTTCGGTGTTTGGTATACTCCAGGTGTGGCTAAGCCCTGTGAAGATATAGCTAAAAATCCAGAGATGGCATATGAGCATACGAACAAGTGGAACAACGTAGCGGTGGTCAGCGATGGAAGCAGAGTTCTCGGTTTAGGAGATATAGGCCCGGAAGCAGGTATGCCTGTGATGGAAGGTAAAGGACTATTGTTCAAATATCTAGGAGGAGTCGATGCTTTCCCGATTTGCCTAGATGCACATGAGCCTGAAGAGATAGTCCAGGCGGTGAAATGGATCGCTCCTTCTTTTGGAGGCATAAATCTAGAAGATATATCAAAGCCTAAGTGCTTTGAAGTTTTAGATAGATTGAGAGAAGAGGTTGATATCCCGGTATGGCACGATGATCAGCAGGGTACAGCGGCGATAACTCTAGCCGGTATAATCAACGGTCTTAAAGTGGTCGGAAAAGGATTAGATCAGGTCAAGATAGGCCTAATAGGTGCTGGAGCAGCCAATTTGTGCTTGGCGAGGACATTGATAAAAGCCGGAGTTCCGGAGAAAAATCTAATGCTCTGCGATTCAACAGGACTTTTACATCCTGGAAGAGAGGATCTAGATGAAGAAACGACTCCGGAGAAGTGGAAGTTCGCCCAGAAAACTAATAAAGGCCAGAAAGAAGGAGGAATTCCCGAGTTGATAGAGGGAAAAGACGTCGTCGTCGCGGCTTCTAAACCTGGGCCTGACACGATAAAAAAGGAATGGCTGAAGGAGATGAACTCCGACGGCATCTTGTTTGCTGAAGCGAATCCCATACCTGAAATATGGCCATGGAAGGCTAGAGAAGCTGGCGTTAGGATCGTCGGAACCGGTCGATCGGACTTTGCTAATCAGGTCAACAATTCCATCGGATTCCCAGGGATATTTAGAGGTACTCTAGACGTGAGGGCAAAAACCATAAGCGATGAGATGCACATCGAAGCAGCTTATGCAATCGCGGAGGTCGCAGAAGAACGAGGGTTGGACGAGGAAAGTCTTGTTCCTACCATGGATAACACTGAGGTGTACATAAGGCAAGCGGTGAGAGTGGGACTCAAAGCTATCGAACAAGGTCTAGCAAGGAGAGAACTTTCGGAAGAAGAGCTCCGGGAAAAAGCTGAGAAGATCATCAAGAAAAGCAGAGATCAGACAGGTCATCTGTTAGAAGAGGGCTATATAGAAGAAGCCCCTGATGTAGATCTCAGCTAAAAAAACCCTTCTTTTTTTTCTAATTTTCAAAAAGATTATATCCTTTAAAATCATCCTTTAACAACGTGAAGATACTTGCGATAGCTACGGACAATTTCGAATTCTATTACGAGGTAGTCAGAGAATTGAAGCAGAGAGACATACCTTTTGTCAGTCTCTCTCCTTCTGATCCGATCCCACCCAATGTGGACGTGATCCTCACTACAGAACGGGAAGCAGAGGCGATAGATTTTCAAAACGTCGTTCCTGTAGATGATGACTTACGAAAAGGTGTCCGCAAAGCCCTTTCGATGATAAAAGGAAAATCATCTTACCAGAGTATGATAGTGGGTATAGACCCAGGTACACGTCCAGGCATCGCTTTAGTAGGCGACGGTAAGATATTAGAAACTCTTCATGCTGGCTCTCCTGAAAAGGTGAAAGAAAAAGTAGAAGAGTTCATCGAAGGCTATGATTTTCAGAGGATGACTATAAGGATAGGACATGGGGATAAAACCAACAGGAACAGGACTATAAATTCTTTAGAAGGACTCGCCGTAAGAATAGAGATAGTCAATGAAGAGGGGACTACGAAGTTGACTGAATTACCTGATATTGAAGCGGCGAAGAAAATAGCTTTTAGTGAGGGGAAATTGGCCTATGGTGAGTATGAGGTCGATGCGACTGAAGGAGAGATGAGAGAGATGCAGAGACGGAGCAGGATAAAGAGTGGGGAGATCACCATATCTAAAGATCTAGCTAAAAAGGTCGTGGAAGGAGATCTGAAGATGAAAGAAGCAATCGATGAACAGAAAGAAAAAGAAGAGGGTGAGTCTTTTAATAGAGAGGAGTGATATTCAACCGATCACTTTTAAGTTCCCCAAAACAGGTTCATACAACCTGCCATCTGATCTGAGGTTGTTCACCACTTCTTCGAATTTTTCTTGAGTCAGGTCCTTTTCTTCCATCACTTTTTCTTTCACTCTCTCGTATTCTACACCGTTTTCTAGACCTTCCTTTTCTTCGAACTCCGAAACTAAATCGACAATCAATTCTTCTAACTCTTCATCGCCTTCTTCTTCTGTTTTACTTTCTTTTTCTATATCCTCTATAGTTTGGCTCTCGTACTCCGGTAGCACATACCTGAGAGAGTCTTCTAGCATCCTATCGTACTTTTCAAAAGTCAACTCACCATAATGTTCAGAAGCTTTTTTGAATCCTTCCGCTAGTTTTTCTTCAAAACCGAGATTGACCAATTCTTCTACGGAGATGTCCTCCATCTTGGATGCTTCCATGGCAATCTCGAGTCTGTTCTTCAGGGAACGAGCTGCTTCGAGTATCCAGATATTCCGTTGTTCTTCGTCGACTTCTTTGATCATCTCAGCCCTTACAGAGGTTAAAAATGTTTCTTCGTCGGGTTCATAGGTGTTAGCTTTTCCCACCACCGCGACAAAGATGGGAGGCTCCATATTGGCTAAAGTCGTAGCTACTTCGGGTTGATACTGTCCCGCCGATACGAAATATGTGCCAGTTGGATCCGTCACTCTTGCACGCCACATAGGCTCTTCATCTGTTCCTATGTTCTCGCATTCTGTGAGAACTCCCACCAGATAAACACGATTGATCTTCGCTCCGAGTGGTGTCACGAGGTAACTAGGTGATCTATCATCCTCGCTTTCTATCATTAGATCTGAGTCGTTGAATTCTCTTGCGAAAACTCTCCATGCCACTTCTCTACTTATCATGCTCATATTATAACCTCCTTTTGGATGATAAAAAAGGTCGAGGAGGATGTTATTTCAATCCTCATACTCTCACCTCGTCTAACATCTCTCTAGCTTCTTTTTCTACGTCTATACTCTTGTATTCGACGTCGTCGGCCACCAACATCAATCCGTAATCGTCGCTGGTTATATTGCCCTTCACTTTGAGGGGCTGGGCGATCAATTTTTCCTCCACATCGTCTCTGATAACTTCTTGATTCATGGCGTCTTTTGCAGTATCCATGGCTTTATCTAGATCATAACTCAGCACTTCTTCAGTCAATTCTCTGTTCATTATAACCGTCAAAGCTCCTGTACCATCGTCCAATATACCCTTAACACGAAGGTCCGGTTCACCGTCAACTTTTCCGTGAACTCTACAGGCACCTTTTTGGATGACCCTTCTACACTCAGGGCACCTAAATATCAATCCACTGCCGCTCTTTATATCGATCATAACCGCATCCACGATCGCATCTACAGCGCCTCCTCTTTTAGCAAGGTCAGAGATGGTATAGACGGAAACATCTTCAAGGTCCTCTGTAAGAGGTAATTCGTCACCATCTAAAAATTCCACTTCTGCACTATCGTCGAAACTGAATTGAGGTATTCCCCTCCAAGATCTTACGTATCCTCCTTTTACCCTGATAACATCATCTTCACTAATACCGAAGTCGTGCCAAGCACTGAACTGGGCTTTCCCAGTCTCATCGGCTATTATCCCAGAATATAGTTCCTTTTCTTTGTCATCTTGACCGTTCACCAATTTCCTTTCTATTGAAGTCACTCTTGCAGTTATATCAAGATTCCTCATGTTCTCTCTGAGATCTTTCAATTCCAACTTCTGGGCTTCTCTATCGAATTCTGGAACTTCTTCGCTATCGATCTCTTTCAACGAAGCTTTTGAACCGATATTTATTTGTGGCTTATCATTCCACGTGTTGGCGTAGGCGTTCTCGATCTTTACTGTATCTCCTTTTTCCAATTCCAAAGAAGGTTCTTCCCAGAGTGTAAAAGGTATCGTTCCAGTATCGTCTCCGAGTATACCGTACCAGATCTGTTTTGGCTCGTCATCCACCTCTATCTCTTTCTCGTTTATGGAGACGATCCTGCACTTTAGGTTCAAACCCTGCTCGTCACCTTCGATATCTTCGATAGCTTTTTCTGTACTGACGTACAGTTCTTGTGGATCTCCCTCGTACTTTTTGACGATAGATCTTTTAGCGCTTCCCAAGGGTACTCCGTATCTTTCGGTATAGGTACGGAGTTCCTCTTCGATCTGTTCTTCGCTCAACTTTCCGTTTAACGCCCGGTTTATATCATCTACATGGGGCGCGAGTTTTTCTTTTTCTTGCATTTTATCACTTCATGGTCCGTGCTTTTCTTTCTCGGACCGATTGGAGTAGAGGAGGCTCTTTTATTTAATATTTTGTAGGGGAGGGGTGAGTGAAAGTTGCTAGGACAGTATCAGATATCCCTTTCTACCCTTTTGTATTCGTTTTGGACATGGTGAATTATCACATCTCTATGCCCAGTGATATAGGATTCGTACCATTTGGTCACTATGTCCTTCAGAGTATCGTGGAATTCACCTATCTCATCTTCATTTATAGGTATATCTGTGCGGAAAAGAGAGTACCTAATTACGGAACTACCCCATCCTAAAGATCTTGAGTACCTCTTTTCATCACAATACTCAAAGAACAATTCGACCCCAAGCCCGTCCCCGATCGGTACATATTCTATGGTCAAACTATCTCCGTAGCCTCCTCTCCCCTGGCCTTTGTCGATTAGTTTGATTATCTCAATATCGAAAAAGTTGAATTCATCTTTAAATCTCCAATTTTCTGGAAATTTGATGAATTCGGCGAAAGCTGTAGGTTCGGGATGCATTCCCATCTCAGCATCTATCTTTTCAAATCTTAACCAAATCCTGAAAAGATCTCTTATAAACTGTTTATTCAATTCTTTTATCTCTCCCACCATTTTTTCTCTTGACTCGAAGATATCTGAAAGTTTATCCGCTTCTTCTACTGTATACTCTCTGAATCCGAGCACTTCCTCTTTTTCCTTCTTAACTTCCTCTTTCAGTTCATCGATCTCTTCTTCTTTTCTTTCCAATTCCTCAGATTTTTCCTCCAAGTTTTCTTTCATCGATTTAAGCTCAGACTCCAGATCCAATAATTCGCTTCTTTCTACCTCTAGTTCCTCTTCCTTTTGTTGTAGTCCTTCTTTCTTTTTCTGTAAGTCCTTTTCTAGTTTATTTAAACTTTCATCTTTTTCATCAAGTCGGGTTTCTCTTTGATCTAATTTTTCTTCTCTTTCATCCAATCGTTTTTCTCTATCCTTTAATCTTTCTTCTTCATCCTCTAAGTCCTTTTCCCACGAAATTATCTCTTGTTCCCACTGCTCAAGCCGAGAATCTTTTTCCTCCAAGTTTTTCTTTCTTTCCTCTAATCGCGTCTCGAAGTTTTCCAGCTCGACTTCTTTATTCTGTAGAGAGTCTTTGAGTTTTTCCAAAGATTTTCGTTTTTCTTTCAACTCATCTTCTAGGTCGAAAAGTTCTTCTTCTCTCTTCTCTAAGTCTCTTTTTTTGGAAGCTAAGATCTTTTCTTTCTCTTCGAGTTCACTAGCCTTTTCCGATAACTTTTCAGCTCTTTGATCGACCTCTCTTTCCCACCCTTCTACTCTTACTTCTCTCAGATCTATCTCACGTTCTTTTTCATTCAAGCGCTCGTCTTTCCTTTCCAACTCTTCTCTTATATCTTCTAATTCGGACTCCTCATCTTCGAGTTTTCTTTTAAAATCCTCTAGATCTTTCTCCCAGGAATTCAGCTTTTCTTCCCTCTCGTCTAACTTTCTCTTGCTTTGCTCCAATCTTTGCTCCCGTTCATCTAAATTTTCTTTTAGTTCTTCCAATCTTTCTTTTCTTTCATCGATCTTCTCATTTTCATCTTTCAATTCTTTTTCTCTTTCATTGAGATAATTTTCTTTTTCCCCGAGTTCGCTCTCCCAACCTTCTAGTTCATTTTCCCATCTATGCAATCTTTCCTCTCTTTTGGATAAGTCTTCTTCTTTACTTTCGAGTTCACTGTCTAGTTCTTCGATTTCTGATTCATATTCATCTACAGCTTCCTCTCTCTTTCTCAGAGATTCCTTCCTTTCTTCTACTGTTTTTTCTCGTTCTTCTAAAGTCCTTTCAAACTCTTCTAAAGCGTCTTCCTTTTTCTCCAACTCTTTTTCAAGGTCCTCTAATTCACTTCTTTCCTCCTTGATATCCTCTTTAGATTCCTTTAACTCTTCTTTCCTTTCTAACAGATCCTGATTTCTCTCTTCCAAAGATTTTTCTCTCTCATCAAGAGTCGATTCCCATCCCTCCAGATTAGCTTCCTGTAGATCGATTCTTCTCTGCTCTTCTGTCAGTCGATCTTCCCACTCTTCTAATTCTGATTCGAACGATCTTTGCTCCTCTTCTCTATTCTCTAAATCTTGTGTCCAATCTTTTAGCTCCTCTTCTCTTTCCTCCAATTCCTTCTCGAAAATTTCCAGTTCTTCTTCTCTTGAATCAAGTCCGTGCTCTATATTTTTTAAATCCTCTTCCCTATTCTGTAACTTTTCTTCTTTTTTTCTCAAACCTTTTCGCTTTCTCGACAATCTATCTTCTCGCTGGTCGAGTTCTTCTTCCTTCTCCTTCAGTTTTTGATCTAATTGCTCTAAATCCTGCTCCTTTTCCTTTGTCTTCTTCTCTTTATTTTCTAATTTTTCCTCCATCTCTTTTAATTTTGATTCCTTCCCATCTAGCTCTTCTTCCCTGCTCTGGAGCTCTTCTTCAAATTTATTCAGATTTTGTTTTCTATTCTCTAATTCTCTTCCCAAACTTTCCAGCGAACTTTCCTTTTCCTCTAGTTGTTCTTCTAGATCTTTCAGTTCTTTTTCTTTTTCATTTAATTTTTCTTTGCTCTTTTCTAGGACCTCTTTTTCTTTTTGTAGTTCTTCATCTTTTTCTGAAAGTTTTGTAGATCTTTCTTCAAGCTGGCCTTCCCATCCTTCCAATTTGACTTCTCTCAGCTCTAGGTTTTTATTTTTATCCTCAAGTTCGATCTCGAAGTGTTCAAGTTCGCTCTCTTTTTCATCTAATGATTCCTTTTCTTCCTCGAGGGATTTGGTCCTCTCCTCGATCTCTTCTTCTCTTTCCTCTAGTTCTCTTTCATAATTTTCCAGCTCATCTTCCTTTTTTTCCAGTTCTTTCTCTTTTTCTATCAACTTCTGCTCGTGTTCATCTATGTCTTTTTCTATAGATTCGAGAGAGTCCACTCGGTTTTCTATATCTTCCTCCTTCTCTTGCACGTTCTCTAATCTTTCTTCCAGTTGTCTTTCCCATCCTTCCAGTTCTACCTCCCATAGATCGAGCTTGTTGATCTTTTTCCTTAAATCCTCATTTTCTTTTTCCAATAAGCTCTCTTTTTCATCCAATTCTTCTCTTTTTTCTTGGAGATTTTCACCCCATGACTCCAGCCTGTTTTCTTTTTCTTGTAAGTCGATCTCCTTCTCTTTCAATCGATTTTGCTTTTCCTCTATACTTTGCTTCTCCTTTTCGAGTTTTTCTTTTTCCTTCTCTAACTCATTTCCTTTCTTCTGTAGATCGCCCTTCTCCTTCTCCAATCTTTCTTCTCTCTCGTCTAGATCCTTTTCTCGCCTCTCCAGTTTCTCTTTTTTTTCCTCCAGATCAGCTAATTCTTCTTCCAGGTTTTCTTTCCTTTCTTTCTTCTGTTCGATATCTTCCTCTAATTCCTGAACCTTCTCTTCAACCTCTTTTAATCGCTCTTTTTCCTTCTCAAGTTCTTTTATCTCGCTTACGAGTGCCTCTTTCTCCTCAATTTTCTTTTCCACTTCTTCAGAGATTTGATTTTTATCCTCTTCAAGTTCCTCTCTCTCTTCTTTCAATTTTTTGGATTCTTTTTCTAATTCTTTTGCTCTCTTTCTTTTTTCCTCCAATTCTTTTTCTTTGTCTTCTATCTTCTCTTTTTTTGAATTTATTTCCTCTTCATACTGTTCCAACTGTTCCTCCTGCTCCTGCAGTTTATCTCTTTGATCTTCCATCCCCTCCAGTTCCTCTTCTAATTCTTCTTTTTTTCCTCTTTTTTCTTCAAGTGTTTTCTCTAATTCTTCCAGCTTCTTTTCATATTCTTTTACTTTTTCCTTGTCTTCCTCCAATTTTTTGATTTCTTCTTCTAATCCCTCTTTTTTTCCCTCCAATTCTTCTATACGTTCAGAGAGCTCGCCTTTTTTGTCTTTTAGACTCCCCCCCTTCTCTTCTAATTCCTGTAATAAATCTTCTTTTTCTTCTACCTTTTCTTTTTTAGTTTCCAACTCTTCTTCATAGCTCTTGAGCTTCTCCTCTAATTCTTCTTTCTGACTCTTCTTTTCGTCTATCTCAGTTTCCAGTTCAGTAAGATCTTCTGAAAGTTCTTCCTCTTCATTTTTCAGCTTTTCCTTTTCACCTTCAAGTTCTTCTATCTCCTCTTCAAGTTCTTCTTTTTGAGCTTCTTTTTCTGTTGTTTCGTCCTTTATCTCCTGAAGACTTTTTTCGAACTCTTTCAGTTTTTCTTTATCCCCTTCCAATTCTTCGATCTCTCCCTCTAAAGAATCTTTTTTCTCTTCTAAAACTTCCAACTCTTCTGATACCTCTTCAACATTTTCCTCAAGCTCTTTTTTCTCATCTTCAAAATTCTCTTTTTTATCTCTCAATCCCTGCAGATCTTCTTCTAATTCTTCCTTTTCTTCCAGCTTCTTTTCAACATCATCTTCCAATTCCTGTAGTCTTTCTTCTACATCTTCTAATTTTTCTTTTTCTTCTTTCAGTTTTCCTATCTCTTCTTTGAGCTCGTCTTTTTTTCCTTCCTTTCCTTCAACCTCCTCATTTAGCTCGTTTAACTCTCCTTCTAATTCATCAAGTTCGTTTTCCTTTTCATCGACCAGTTGTTTTTTCTTATCCAATTCCTCTTCGAATTCTTCAAGTTCATCTTTTTTCCCTTCCAGTTCATCGATCTTTTCTTCGAGTTTTTCTTTCTCTTCTTCTTTCTTTTTGATCTCGTTTTCTTTATCCTTCAGAGTTTCTTCGATCTCTTTGAGTTTATCCTTTTCTTCTTCAAGTTCATCAAGTTCGTTTTCCTTTTCATCGACCAGTTGTTTTTTCTTATCCAATTCCTCTTCGAATTCTTCAAGCTCGTCCTTTTTCCCTTCCAGTTCATCGATCTTTTCTTCGAGTTTTTCTTTTTCTTCTTCTTTCTTTTTGATCTCGTTTTCTTTATCCTTCAGAGTTTCTTCGATCTCTTTGAGTTTATCCTTTTCTTCTTCAAGTTCATCTATTTCCTCTTTCAGTTGATCTTTTTC